>Ga0315339_1000056_pt1 | contig 192726 bp, 196 predicted proteins | sample ASW17metaG_FD_204514 | JGI IMG/M metagenome (GOLD analysis project Ga0315339, IMG submission 204514) | Ammonia-oxidizing marine archaeal communities from Pacific Ocean, United States - ASW #17 | ecosystem: Environmental > Aquatic > Marine > Oceanic | place: USA: California | collected 2016-12-05
TGAATATGTGGACTTATTTTGGAAAGGGTAAACGTTATTTTAATCGCTCTTTAATCGCTTTTAATTCTTGAGTTGAATCTAGATAAGATTCATAGGATTCCAAACTACAACGAGAATACCAATAACGACTGTTTACCTCATCACCTTCTATTTTATGAAGAACTGCATGAATCAGTTGCGCAACTGGTGAGTTAATATTTTGTACAATCTTATGTGCCCCGTCCCAATCGTCTGAAAGAAGAATCAGATCAATAGCTTCAAGACACTGTTCATTAAATGAGTTCATCTAAGAGCTTTTCTTGCTCAATCCTATAATCACAATTATCTTTATGTTTTTCTAATAAACCATTGATTTTAAGTGATTCTTCTTTGCATAATTTACATCTATAGTTGTTTACTGTGGGGTCTTTTTTTTCCTGCGGATAATCTATATAAAATTTTTTTTTCATAAATATATTCTATCAAAAATTATATAATACCCCAACATTAATCGACCTACCCATTCCTGGTACTGCTACTCCGTTATTAACTCCCGTCATCATTGTTGCACCCTGACCTATATAAGTTCCACCAAGTGGGTCACTATACTTTCTATCAAAAAGATTCGTTAGGGACATGTTAAATGTTGCATCCATGTAGGAATAATTACTAGCTATATTTACCAAGCTATACCCTGGTGTCTGGTGTTCGTTTCGTATAGAAGATACCCTTCCTTTTCTTTTTACCGCAACTAGCTCTAAGTTATTTCTCCATGAACCAGATATTTGCTCCAATGCAAGCTTAAGATTCAATGGCATTATTCTATATAGATTATCATGTGTATTATTGTTCCTTCCTCGGACATATGCTAGCGAGCCTGTCACCTTTATGTCACCAAAATTCTTATAATACCCAAGATTTTTGAATCCACTTATATTAAACCCATAAATCCTTGCTGACTGGTTATCTAAGCTTAATGTGCTAAATCCATCTGATCTACTCATACAGCTTTTACCTACAACACTGCAAGCAACTGCGTCAATATAGTCATTAACATATGTAAAGTAAGGGTTAAATTTAACTTGATACTCTTGCTTTTTATAATCATGCCACTTGCTTGACCAGGAAATAGTATGAGCTGTTTCTGGTGATAGGTTGATATTACCTATATAACCATTACCATCACCATAAGAGTTATTCATATTAGCAGCCATTATCCATGTCGACCATGTATAGCGCTCGTAAAGATTTGGACTTCTATTTTTAATTGCGTAGCCAAATTCTGATGTGTATTTTGGTGAAATAATATATTCTGAAAGTATGGTTAAATCCCAGTTATGATCTATTTTTGTCCGCTCACTAGCATTAAAAGCTGCTGAATTACTCCTTTGATTATTTGTCATGCCACCAAAAGTATTTACATCTGCGTACCCATGTACCTCTCCTGCATCCATCCTAACCATTCCATATCTCAGCCCAACTGAAGTCAGAAAATCTGGTTGCCATGAATGAGTTAATTCAGCATAAACATCATAACGATCGCGAGCTCCATTATTAATATTTATAAAAGTATTTGGAGACATACTGCCCGTCCCACTAGCCGCCCATAAATCATCAAGTCGGTATCTTTGAAATTCCGATCCCACGGTAAGAATATTTTTTTCATCTAGACTAATATCAGCCTTTACAGTAAAACCTACATTTAATCCTTCACTATCCATTGGATTGCCAGCAGCATTATTGGAATACCAATATTTCTTATCTGGACCAAAATTCATTGAGTGATCAGTGCTCTCAATGTAGGCACGTGCTTCCATATCCCCCCAGGAAAATTGATCTATATACATCAAATTAAGACTTGTACTATCATTTCCAGTCATATCCATCCTCTGATTAATAAGGCCTTGATAAGGAGAATGTTGTTCATAAAGCTTAAGATTAAATTCTGATGATCCTTTTTTTAATCCAAAATCAAGGAGATGGTTAGAAATTTTATAGGCAGAGGAACCAGCTATATCTCCATCTATCCAACCACGGCCAGAAACATTTGCTCCCGCTTTAAAATTGGCCGCTGAGCTATAATTTTTAGCATCAATATAATTACCACTATATTTAATCGAAAACCTATCAGTAGCTATAGCCGTATTAATATTAGTACCAAAAGATTGATTATTGCTTCGATAAATAGTTCCAAAGCTTCCTTTTTTGATCACTTCACTGGATTCTGAATATTCTGGAGCTTTTGAATTAACAATTACTGTTCCCCCGATACTATCACCACCCATACTAACGGGTGTAATACCAGCAAAAACTTTGATTTCATCAACATTATTAATATCAATATATGAAAATGGAGAGTTTGAATGACTTGCACAACCTGAGATAAGATCGACCCCATCAACCCTAACCTTAATTCGATCATCTGCAAGACCATGAATAACTGGCATACCTGAAGCTCCAGCATTTGATATATTATTAGTACCAACAAAATAATTTAACAATGAGCCTGCATCACTGGAATCTACTGCACTACGAACTATCTGTTTTTTTTCAAGAGTTTTACCCAAGGACATATTGTCCATTTTTAAAGGTGACTCAACTTTAATTACATCAGCACTAATATTAACCTCAGCCCATGCATTGTTAATACTTAAAAAAGTTACTGCGTAAAATAAATGCAGACCTACTTTGAAATTCTTTTTCATAATCAACCTAAATATAAAATATATAATAATCCCTTCTATTTATCTTGAAGGAAATTTGTAAAATTTAAATTTAAGCTACAGGTGGGGCGTTTGGTAGGAGTGATTCTAAAAGATATGTGTAGGAAAGCTGCAATCTATAACTATTATCTATTTTATCTTCCAGGCGATTAACAACGATAGCTTTAAAACTAAGATTATATAGAATTAAATTTTCATCTGATGAGGAGCAATAACTGCAATGCACCATTGGGTGAATATCACTACTATCATTAGAGTCACTGGTATTAACGAGCTTAATCCCTGTAGAAGAACATATAACGTCATACTGGCCTAACTCACTTGATGCAGTACTTGCTTGAGATAATAGTGGGGATAAACTAATGAAAACAACAGCTAAAATAGCTATCAAATATACACTTTTATTTTTTCTTAAATCTACCATCGGGTGAATTCTAAATGAAAATATAGCAAACTGTCAATTACAGAGTAATTACAAAAAAACTAGTTATTCCAGAGCTTTGTTTTAGTTATAGCAAATAATCCTATAAAAGATATTAAAAAAAGCCCTAAGGATAGGCCAAAGGTTGAGAACCATAATATAGGTACAACCAACCCTGCTACAATAGAAGAAAAAAGCATCTGAGAAAATGCCTGACCAGATGCTGCTGTTCCTCTCATTTTTGGAAATTGATCCAAGGCTGCAATTGAAATAATAGGCATTACTGCAGCCATTCCAATATTATATAAAGCAATAAAACCTATATTTATTAACGCATCATTTGCAAAAAAGAAACAAAAAAATAGATTTGATAACACAATAAGAACCATCCAATAATATCCGGCTCGAAGAAGCTTTTTAGGGCTTATTTTGCCCGCAGACTTTTTGGTAATAAATGAACCAATCATCATTCCAATAACAGTAGGTATAAATAAATAACCAAATTGCTGAAAATTAAAACCCAAATGATCCATAAGAAAAACTGGACTGGCTAAGACGTAAATAAAAAAAGCAGAAAAAGTAGCAGAAACAGAAATAATTAATAATAAAAATTCCCTATTAGCAATTAATGACTTATACCTGCTTTTAACATTTGTAAATGAAAATGGGAGTCGGTCTCTTATTGGCATTGTTTCTGGGAGCACATAAGAGCTCATAACAATCATCATAGCTGAATATAAGGCTAGAAATATAAAGATAGAATGCCAATCAAATCCTAGTAGCAAACCTCCTATCATAGGAGCAATTGCTGGAGCTATTCCAAAGATGATTTGTATAGTTGCCATTACCCTCTGGGCCTGAGCTCCCTCATATAAATCACGAACCATAGCACGCGCCACTACATTACCTGCTCCACCACCAATCCCTTGAAGGGCACGAAAAAACCATAAGGACTCTACAGATGTAGACAAGGCACAACCTATTGAAGCTATAAAAAATAAGGAAAGTCCCCATTGAATTGTTTTAATACGCCCTATTGAGTCTGATATAGCCCCATGAAGTAAGGTCATAACTGTATAAGGGACTAAATAAAATGTAAGTGATTGCTGAATAAATTCAGGAGAAGTTACAAAATCATCTGCGATAATATGGAATGCAGGTAGGTAAGTATCGATGGCAAATGGTGCCAAACTAGCAAGCATTGCAAGAGTTATAACTCTTGAATTAAAAAAAAGATGCATTATAAGTCCTACCTTAAATTAAGGCACAGAATGAAAGTCTGCTAGACGATCCTTCTCTTCACCCTCATTAATTCTTTTTGAGTTCTTATCAGTTCTAAATATTATGGGTTTAGCTTGTAATTCAGGATTTTGTGCGTCAATAACTGCCTTCTCAATTACATTTCGATTTGGAGAAAGTGAACAAACAGGATCAGCACTCTCTGCATCTCCTGTAAGTAAAAATGCTTGACAACGACAACCACCTAAATCATTCTCTTTTTCTGGACATGACCGACATGGCTCTTTCATCCAATCATCACCACGAAATTTATTAAATGCGGGCGAATCATACCAAGCACCTTTAATCGGATCATCTTTAACATTTGGAAATTCAAGATTTGGAATTACTCTCGCAGAATGGCAAGGGAGCACGTCACCGTTGGCTGTGACAATCATAAATACTTCACCCCATCCGTTCATACATTTCTTAGGTCTTTCTGCATAATAATCAGGGACGACAAAGAATATCTTCATTTTATTACCAACGCGATCACGATATTGATTGGTTACTAATTCAGCATGGTCAATTTGTTCTTTTGTTGGCATTAACTGGTTTCTGTTGATTAAAGACCATCCATAGTATTGAGTATTAGCAAGCTCAACGTAATCAGCTCCAAGTGCTTCAGCCATTTCTAATATTTCTTTTATATGATCAATGTTGTAGCGATGTATTACGACATTTAATACCATAGGGTAACCCCTATCCTTGATCATAGCCGCTACTTTTTTCTTTAACTTAAATGTCTTTGTATCTGTAATAAAATTATTAATTTCTTCGGTTATGTCATGCATTGAAAGTTGAATATGATCCAACCCACCTTTTTTAAAAGCATCAATTCTTTTGTCAGTAAGGCCAACACCGGATGTAATTAAATTACTGTAATAACCAAGCTGATGAGCTTCCTCGACTATTGTCTCAATATCATCTCGAAGTAATGGTTCGCCACCTGAAATTCCAAGTTGAGCAGCGCCCAATTCTCTGGCTTGGTTTAGAACACTTATCCAGGATTTTGTATCTAATTCATTCTGAGTATGTTTATCATAATCTGTTGGGTTATAACAGAACGCACAATGGAGTGGGCAACGATAAGTAATTTCTGCTAGCAACCAAAGTGGCTGTGTAGTAGTAGTAGTACTTGAAACACCATTATTCTGATTAGCCATATTTAATGTCCTTAATTAACCTTCTCTATCCAAGCCTTCTCTAATGCAAGCTCTATCATACCAACAATATCTTTTTCAAGGTTTGGTGTATCTGGAAACTTTTTTTCTAGTGATTCTGTGATGAGAGTTATTGAAGATTCACCATTGACAAGATTTAATACTTCACCTGCTCCCCCATTAAGTTTCACCATACCTTCAGGAAAAAGAATAACATAACAGTCTTGAGCTTTTTCCCATTGGAATCGATGATGAGCTGCAATTTTATAAATGTCTGTAGTCTGAATCGTCATAATTTTAATTTATTGGTTGCCTCAGATAATCTCGATCTTCTACTTTAATCTCAGAAGATGCAAGCATAATTGAATCAGCAATCACCCATAAAACATTAAGCTTAAACTGCAATATCTCAAGAGCCTGCTCCTGGGTCTCTCTAGTTCTACTAAAATAATCTAATGTTACACCTAGACCATGCTCTACATCTCTTCTGGCTTCGGTTAGCCTTTTTTTAAAGTAACTTAGGCCTGATTCATCTATCCAAGGATACATTTTGGGCCATGAGCTAATTCGTTGTTGGTGTATATGAGGAGCAAATAACTCAGTTAACGACGAACAGATTGATTCTTGCCAAGAGCGCTGCTTAGCGAAATTTATATAGGCATCAACAGCAAATTTCACACCAGGACTAACATGCTTAAGAGAGGTAACGTCTTCTCTTTTAAGTCCCACAGCTTGACCTAGATTAATCCATGCCTCAATACCACCGACAGCATCACCTTCGCCATCATGATCAAGAATTCTTACTATCCATTCTTTTCTTATATCTTTATCTGGACAATTAGATAAAATTGCAGCATCTTTTAAGGGAATACTAATTTGGTAATAAAACCTATTTAATACCCAACTTTGAAGCTGTTCTTTTGATAACTTTCCTTCATACATCATCACATGAAAGGGATGGTAGATATGATAACCTTTACCTTTTTGCCTTAACTTCTCTTCAAACTCTTCTCTAGTCCATGGTTTAGTCATTGAATATGTCCTTTAAATTATAATGTCCATACCGTCATATGAAACCTCAATATTATGCGAATTCAATAATTTTCTCTCGTCTGAATCTTCTCTTAAAATTGGGTTGGTGTTATTAATATGTATTAAAATTTTTCTTGGTTTTTTTAGACTGGTCAATGTCTCCATTATGCCGCCTTTACTTGATTGATCTAAATGACCCATTTCGCTAGCCAGCTTATCATTGATGCCATGTCTAGACATTTCGTCATTAGTCCATACAGTCCCATCAATTAAAACAACATCAGCATTAGCCATGTATTCCAAGACATGATCCTCAATAACCCCTAATCCGGGCGCATAAAATAAATTTGTGCCCGACTTTGTGTCTTCAATCTTGTAGCCAACATTATCTCCAGGGACAGTATTATGTCTATGTGGTGAATATGGAGGTGCTTCACTTTTTAGGGGAACAGCAGTAAAAATTAAATCATCTGCTTTTGGGATCGAATAAGGAACTTGCTCGGTTGAAACTTCATGCCAATTAACACCTCTAAAATGGCCTAAAATATTAAATATTGGATAACCTGTTGTCATATCCTCATAAACTGATTTTGTACAGTAAATATCCCATGGTTTATCGTGCTCTCTCAGTATCAGCAGACCTGTAGCATGATCTATTTGCCCGTCAGTTATGACAATAGATGATATACCTGTATCTCTAATTTTTCTTCCTGGCTGAAGAGGTGGAAATGACTCAATTTGTGCTCTGATATCTGGAGAAGCATTGAATAAAATCCAATCTACCCCATTCGAGCTAACAGTAATAGAGGATTGTGTTCTTGCTTTTAAATTTGGGTTGTTTTTTCTCAAACCTGCACAATTTTCACAGTTACAATTCCATTGAGGAAAACCACCACCGGCGCCAGATCCTAAAACTCTAATATGCATACTGAATCCAAATCATTATATTTAATCGATAAATATTGAAGTACTATCAAGGAATGTAACAGGGGAAAATATCTATTCCAAACTCATGATATCCATGAGTTAATCTGAAATAGTTCGGCCTAGGATCTTAGCGATAGCAGATAATTCATTCATCAATATTTTAAGTTCATCAGGATTAATTGCTTGATCAGCATCACACCAAGCCTCACAAGGATTGGGGTGCATTTCAACTAGAAGACCATCTGCACCTGCAGCAATGCCTGCTCGAGATAATGCAGCAACCATCCACGCCTTTCCACCAGAATGAGATGGATCAATAATAACTGGGAGATGTGTTTCTTTTTTTAGAACTGGTATAGCAGTAACATCTAAGACATTTCTATAATAGGTCTCAAATGTTCGAATACCTCTTTCACAAAAAATAATATTATGATTCCCACCGGCAGCAATATATTCTGCAGCCATTAACCATTCTGAGATAGTTGCTGACATACCTCTTTTAAGAATTATTGGAATATTAACCTTTCCAACCTCTCTTAGAAGTTCAAAATTTTGCATGCTTCTAGTGCCAATTTGAATTACATCAACTTTTTGCTCAAGAAATTTATCAAGATGTCTAATATCTAGAAGCTCAGTAACTATAGGTAGACCTTCTTTATCAGCTGCTTTACGAAACATATCTAAACCATCAAAACCTACACCTTGAAAAGAGTATGGGCTCGTTCTTGGCTTAAAGGCACCACCACGCATTAATTTTACACCTGCTGCCTTAACAGCTTTTGCAGACTTCTCCATTTGGTCAGTAGTTTCAACAGAACAAGGTCCAGAAATAATTTGTATATGTTTGCCACCGATCGGATGACCAGACATATCAATAACCGAGTCTTCTTTATGCCATTCTCTAGCAACAATCTTATAAGGTTTCACGATATGCAGCGCCTGCTCAACACCAGGAAGCGCTTGTAATAGTTCCGGGTCTAATAGACGTTCATCACCTACTGCTCCTACTAAGGTTTTCTCTATACCTTTGGATATCGTAGCTTCTAGGCCTTTTTTCTTAATACGAGACACTACATTTTCAATTTGTTCCTCAGTGGCAGTGTTGTTCATTACAATAATCATATTTGAATCCTAAATATTACAATTACTCAAAATTTTAATAAATTTATCATTTTCCAACTCTAGACCGATACTTACCCTTAAAAATTCTGGCATTTTATAATTTGCAATTGGTCTAATAATAATACCGTTTTTTAGTAAATGCTGATAATACATCATTGCAGCCAACTCGTCTTTAAATTTAAAGGCTATAAAATTTCCATATGACCTAATAAATTCTATACCTAAACAAGAAAAAGCATTTGTTAACTGCTTCATCCCTTTGTCATTTATTTTTTTACTTGTAACAATAAAATCATCATCATCTAATGATGCAATTCCAGCAATCTGTGCAAGGCTATTTACATTGAAAGGTTGGCGAATTCGATTTATAACCTCAACAAGGTTTGCGCTTGAAACACCATAACCAAGTCTCAGGCCAGCAAGTCCATAAGCTTTAGAAAAACTTCTTGAGATAAGTAGATTTTTATATTTAGCAATCCAGTCAAAAGCCTCTGACTTTAAATTATTATCAAGATATTCATCATAAGCCTCATCAAGAACAACAACAATATTATTGGGAACCTTATCTAAAAATGATTTTAATGTGCTTTTATCAATCAATGTTCCAGTAGGATTATTTGGGTTAGCAATATAAATAACTTTTGTATTCTCATTGATTGCTAATAGAAATTGATCTAGGTCATGGGCATAATTTTTTGCTGGGACTTCTATTCCTTTAGCCCCAACTGCTTGAGTTACAAGAGAATAGACAGCAAAAGCATGCTCAGAATATATAGCCTCATCATTTACAGACAAAAATGTTCTAGCTACAAGCTCTAGAATATCATTTGATCCATTTCCTAAAACGATCTGATTTGTCGCAATATTAAATTTTTTATTAATAGCCTGTTTTAAATAAAAAGCATTGCCATCTGGGTACCTAGAAATCTCCTCAATGTTATCCTCTATTGCTTTTTTTGCTTTTGGACTAATGCCCAAGGGATTTTCATTTGATGCAAGCTTAACAATATCGTTCTCTGGTATGCCAAGTTCTCGAGCAACCTCTTTGATTGGTCTCCCCCCTTCATATGGAAGAATTGTATTAATATATTTAGGAATTACAATAGAATTCATTTTTTCTTACTTAACAGGATAGGATCCCAGAATTTTAATAAATGAAGCTTTAAGCTCAAGTTGATTTAGTGACAATTTAACAGCCTTATCCTGCACGTGACCCTCTATATCTATGAAAAAAACATACTCCCAAAGTCCTAACTTTGAGGGTCTAGACTCTAATTTTGTCATACTCACCTTGTTCTTTGCAAACGGTGAAACAAGTTCTGCAATTGCTCCAGGTTTATTTTTAGTAGCAATTACAATTGACGTTTTATCCTTACCACTCGGCTTCACATCTTGTTTAGACAAAACTAAGAAACGAGTAGTATTATTAATTTCATCTTCAATATTTTCGAATAATATATTTAGGTTATATAAGTCTGCTGCCTTATTACTGGCAATTGATGCAGAATTTTTTTCCTTAGATGAAATTCGTGCACCTTCAGCATTACTCATTACAGCTACCTTATTTACATTCGGTAAATTAACCATAATCCAATCATGACACTGCGCTAAGGATTGACCATGAGCATAAAGTGTTTTTATCTTGTCATTAGATTTATTTTTGGAGAGTAAACAATGGTGTATTGGCAATATTATTTCACCACAAATTTTTAGATCCTTAGTTAATAATAAATCTAGAGTTCTACTGATAGCGCCTTCAGTTGAATTCTCAACAGGAACAACTCCGTAATGTGAGCTATCAGACTGTACTGAATTAAAAACCTCATCAATACTATCTTTAGGACTTAAATCAATATTTCTGCCAAATTGACCAATAGTAGCTTCTTCACTAAAAGTGCCTAAAGGGCCTAAAAATGAAACTGAAATTTTTTTTTCGAGAGCCCTACAATTAGAAATAATAGATTTAAAAATATCAATAACACCCTCTTTTGATAATGGGCCTTCATTCAATGCAGTTAATGCAGATAAAATTTGCGCCTCTCTTTCTGGGCGATAAATCACTCCATCATTTTTAGTCTGTCCAACATCTTTAGCGAGACTAGCTCTTTTCGACAATAATTTTAATAATTTCTTATCAACACTATCAATCTCAATTCTTAGTTTATTTAAATTTTTTTTCATTGTTTTAATTATTTTTTTCAAATCTACGCATAAAATCAACAAGTGCTGTTACACCTTCTATGTCAATAGCATTATAAATAGATGCCCTTAAACCACCAACTAACCTATGCCCCTTTAAACCATAAAGTCCGCTTTCTTCAGCCTCACTAACAAATTTACTTGTTAGACTATCATCAGAAATACTAAAAGGTACATTCATTCTAGACCTATTACCAGAATCAATTCTATTGTAATAGAAATCACTAGAGTCAATATAATTATAGAGGTCCATGGCCTTCTTGATATTTTGTGCTTCTATTGACTCAAGACCTCCTCGAGCTAAAATCCATTTAAAAACTAAGCCAGCAATATATATACTAAATGTTGCTGGAGTATTAATCATAGAATTGTTATCTGACTGTATTTTCCAATTAAAAGTAGAGGGTGTTCTTTTATCAGCAACGTCTATCAAATCATCTCTAACTATTACAAGTGTTAATCCTGCAGGACCAATATTCTTCTGAGCCCCAGCATAAATCACACCATAATTTTCAATATTAATTGGCCTAGAGAGAATGTTAGATGACATATCACAAACTAAAGGAACATCTTTTATATTTGGTGTATCAAAGAACTCTACCCCATGAATCGTCTCATTAGAACAGTAATGAAGATAAGCATCTTCCTTAGAAGATTCCCACTCATTAAATTGCGGAGCTTTTCTGTAGTCAATAGGCTCCGAAGTAGCACTCAAATTTATTCCATTAAATGGCTGAGCATCATTAAATGTTCGTTTAGACCAGTATCCGGATACTACATAGCTAGCGGTGCCATTATTAAGAAGATTCATCGGCACCATAAAGTTTTGGGTTATTGCACCACCCTGCAAAAATAAGACTTTATAGTTTTTGGGAATTCCGAGCAAAAGTCGAAAATCACTTTCAGCCTCTTCTATTATTGGTAAATACTGTTTACCTCTATGTGACATTTCCATTACTGACATCCCAGTTCCATTCCAATCTAGGAGTTCAGATTGAACTTTTTTCAAAACATCAGATGGTATAGCCGCTGGACCTGCTGAGAAATTAAATTTGCAACTCATCTTGGCCATCATCGTCATCTATCTGGTCAGCTTCCACAATTTTTTCAATTCCAGATAATTTTTCGTCTTTTGATAAATTTATTAAGGTTACACCTTGCGTTGCTCGTCCTAGCTCTCTTATTTCGTTAACTCTTGTTCGAATTAAAACTCCACCAGTTGTAATTAACATAATTTCATCATGATCACCTACTAATTTGGCAGCGACAACTATTCCATTTCTATCGCTAACCTGAATAGCTTTAACTCCCTGTGTCCCTCTTCCTGATTTTCTGAACTCAGAAAGAACTGTTCTTTTTCCAAAACCGTTCTCAGTTGCAACTAATACAGATTGCTCTTCTGAAGAGGCAATTAATAATGATAGCACTTGCTGATTTTCAGTTAATTTCATACCACGGACGCCACGAGCATTTCGCCCCATACTTCTGACATCGTTTTCATCAAACCATACCGCCTTACCTCCATTTGATACTAATACAATATCATTAGAGCCATCTGTAACTCCTGCCCCAACTAAAAAATCTCCATTATCGAGTTTAATTGCAATAATTCCTGACTTTCTTGGATTTGAGAAATCAGATAACGGTGTTTTTTTAACGGTTCCTTTAGCTGTTGCCATAAATATAAATTCATCGTCAACAAAATCTTTTACTGCAAGAATCGCATTTATTTTTTCGCCTGGCATTAATGGGAATAGATTAACAATTGGTTTGCCCTTACTAATACGGGTACCTTGTGGCACCTCATATACTTTTAACCAATAAACTTGCCCTCTACTAGAAAAGCATAAAATATTGTCATGAGAATTAGCAACAAACATTTGCTCAATAAAATCATCATCTTTAGTAGTCATTGCTTGCTTTCCACGACCACCTCTTTTCTGAGCTCTGTACTCATCTAAAACTTGAGCTTTTATATAGCCAGTATTAGAGAGAGTTACAACCATATCTTGAGGTGTAATAAGATCTTCAATCGAAAGATCTTGAGCATTGGCAATAATCTCACTCCTTCTTTTGTCTCCATATTGAGTCTTAATTTCATCAAGTTCAATTGTAATAATCGCCGAGACCCTATTAGAGTTTGACAATATATCCATTAAATCCAGAATTGTATCCATGATCTCTTGGTACTCTTTAACGATCTTTTCTTGCTCAAGCCCAGTTAATCTCTGAAGCCTTAACTGAAGAATTTCCTGTGCCTGATTATCTGAAAGTCTATACCCCTCTTTATTTAAACCATAATCCTTTAGTAAACCTTCTGGTCTTGATAAGTCATCTGATGTTTTCTTAAGCATATCTTCGACAACTTTAGACTTCCATAAACGAGCCATTAATTCTTTTTTTGCATCAGGAGGAGTTGCTGCTGCTTTAATAATTTTTATCATCTCATCAACATTAGCTAATGCTACTGCTAACCCCTCTAAAACATGCCCTCTATCCCTTGCTTTTTTCAGTTCAAATACTGTTCTTCGAGTAATAACTTCACGACGGTGCTTTAGAAATGCATCAAGAATTTGCCATAGATTCAGTAATTTAGGCTGACCATCTATAAGAGCAACCATATTCATGCCAAAACTATCTTGAAGTTGTGTTTGTTTGTAGAGATTATTTAAAACCACGTCAGGGATTTCGCCTCTTTTCAACTCAATAACAACTCTCATTCCAGACTTATCAGATTCATCACGTAAATCTGAAATTCCTTCAATTTTTTTATCTCCTACCAACTCTGCTATTTTTTCAATAAATGACTTTTTATTTACTTGGTATGGAAGCTCATCAATGATTATTGATTCTCTATTTCCTTTCTCAAGGTCTTCAACATGCGTTCTTCCTCGCATAATAACTCTTCCACGGCCAGTCTTGTAGCCATCCCTTACACCAGAGATACCGTGAATAATCCCAGCAGTCGGAAAGTCTGGGGCAGGAATAATTTCTATTAATTCATCTGAAGTGATTTCTGGATTTTTTAACATTGCCTGAAGGCCATCAATAACTTCTGATAAATTATGCGGAGGAATATTTGTCGCCATGCCTACAGCAATACCTGAACTGCCATTGATTAAAAGATTTGGTAATCTAGTTGGCATTACTAATGGCTCATGCTCCGAACCATCATAATTTGGGCCAAAATCAACTGTCTCTTTATCAAGATCAGCTAACAGCTCATGGGAAATTTTAGACATTCTAATTTCGGTATAACGCATTGCTGCTGCATTATCTCCATCAACTGAACCAAAATTACCCTGTCCATCCACTAACATATAGCGAAGGCTAAAGTCTTGTGCCATCCTAACAATAGTATCGTAGACTGCTGTATCACCATGGGGGTGATATTTACCAATAACATCACCAACAATTCTTGCAGATTTTTTATATGGACGATTAAAACTATTACTGAGCTCATGCATTGCAAAAAGAACTCTCCTATGAACAGGCTTGAGGCCATCTCTTACATCAGGAAGTGCTCGACCAACAATAACGCTCATTGCATAATCGAGATAAGATATCTTCATCTCATCTTCTAAGCTAACTGGGATTGTTTCTTTGGCGAATTCGTCCATATTTTGACTTTATTTTGGTTGTTTAATTTATGTGAAATTTTCTATTATCTTATCATGTAACCCAGTTGAAGAAAGTGGGTTTTATACTTATTTATTAAGGTATTTTAAGTCAACTTTTATATCTTCAATATCTTCCAAACCGACTGCAATCCTAATTAAATTATCTGATATACCTACCTCAGACCTTTCTTTGTCAGTTAATCTAGAGTGTGTTGTTGAATTTGGGTGAGTAATTGTAGATTTAACATCCCCAAGATTGGCTGTAATTGAAAGCATTTTAGTAGAATCAATCAGATTCCACGCCTCATTTTTTCCACCTTTTACCTCAAATGAAACAATGCCTCCACCTGAAGATTGTTGTTTAAGAGCTAATTCATATTGAGGATGAGACTTAAGGCCCGGATAATATACTTTCGAAACTTTTTTCTGTGTTTCAAGCCACAATGCAAGCTCAAGTGCATTATTAGAGTGCGCATTCATACGTAAACTTAATGTTTCTAAGCCCTTTAAGAACACCCATGCATTAAATGCGCTCATTGTTGGGCCAGCAGATCGTAAAAAAGAATAAACTTCCTTCATGTCATTCTTATTTCCTAATACGGCACCTCCAAGGCATCTCCCCTGACCATCTATATATTTTGTTGCTGAATGAATAATAATATCAGCACCGAATAAAATAGGCTTTTGAAGTGCTGGTGTACAAAAGCAATTATCAACAATTAACTTAATGTTTGATCTGTGAGCTATTTCCGCGAGAGATTTTATATCGCAGATCTCAGTAAGTGGATTTGATGGGGTTTCTACAAAAAATAGTTTTGTATTCTTCTTTATTGCATGAGACCATTCATCTAAATTGGTAAAATTAACATATGTAACATCTAAGCCCCACCGACACAAAATGTTATTTAAGAGCTGAACAGATGTACCAAAAATACTTTTTGATATTACTACATGATCACCACTAGAACAAAGTGACATAAAGCAAGCCAAGATAGCAGACATCCCACTAGAAGTTGCTACACATTTTTCAGCTCCCTCCAGAGTAGCAAGACGCTCCTCAAACATTTTTACAGATGGATTTGTAAATCTAGAGTAAACATTTTCTTCCTCGGAACCTGAAAATCGATCGGAAGCTTCTTTAGCATTCTTAAACACAAAACTTGAAGTTAGGAATAAGGCCTCTGAATGCTCTCCCTCTCCAGTCCTTATTGTTCCAGATCTAATGGCATCAGTGTTAAATTTAGTTTTATTCATATTTTTCTTATATTTAAAATTTATATATTTATTGCAAAAAAAAACCCGTTCAGCTATGACGGGTTATCATCGCTTTAGCTGTTATTTTTATAGCGCCCGCAAGCTGTTATCTTCAAATCGGCGCTTTTTGTATTATGAGGAAAATTATGTTGTGCGTCAAGATACATTAAGTTATGCATGCTCTTGACCAAGCTCCTCGACTGATGAATTAATTAAATTCAAATCAAGTTGTGCAGAAGAGTTTGAGGCTCTTTCTTTAGTCGAGTTTTCAGCTCTTCTCGATTCAATCTTACGTAGATAAATATCATCAATATCACCAGTAATATATTTTCCATCAAAACATGAACAATCAAAATCCTTTAGTAAAGAATTTTCGTGGGTAATATTAGATTTTAAATCTTCCAAACTTTGATAAATCAGACCGTCAGCACCAATTTCATTGCTAATTTCTTTATCATTTTTCTCAAAAGCGATTAACTCGTTAAGCGTTGGCATATCGATACCATAAACATTAGCATACTTTACGGGTGGGGCTGCTGAAGCAAAATATACATTGTTAGCCCCTGCATCACGCGCCATCTGTACAATTTCTCTAGACGTTGTTCCTCTAACAATAGAGTCATCAATCAATAAAACATTCTTATCCTTAAATTCAAATTTAATAGGATTTAATTTCTGACGCACCGATTTTTTTCTAAGTGCTTGGCCTGGCATAATGAAAGTTCTACCTATATATCTATTCTTAATAAATCCCTCACGAAAGTCTACTTTTAGATTTTTTGCCACCTGTTGCGCACATGGTCTACTGGTATCTGGTATTGGAATAACTACATCTATCTTAATATCACTCCATTCCTTTTTGATTTTTTTTGCTAGTGTTTCACCCATATTTAGTCTTGTTTGATACACAGAGACCCCGTCAATCATTGAATCGGGCCTTGCTAAATATACATATTCAAAAATACATGGGGACTTTAATGCGGAAGGGATACATTTCTTAGAATAAAAATTCCCATCCAGATCAATAAAGATTGCCTCACCAGGTTCAACGTCTCTTAATAATCTAAAGCCTAAAACATCAAGGGCAACACTTTCAGATGCCACCATATACTCAGGACCATCCTGAGTTTCATTAATACCAATTACTAACGGCCTGATACCATGTGAATCTCGAAATGCAACTAAACCAAAATTAGCAACCATTGAGACTACCGCGTATGCTCCTTGGCACCTTTTAAAAACTGTAGTTACAGCATCAAAAATGATACCAGAAGTTAATACATTTTTTTGAGTTGCTTGCTCAATTGAGTGAGCTAAAACGTTTAATAGAACCTCAGAATCTGAGTTAGTATTGATATGCCTAAGATCTTGCTTAAAAATATCTTCTTTTAATCTATCAGCATTTGTTAAATTCCCATTATGACCAAGAACAATTCCATAGGGAGAATTTACATAAAGAGGTTGAGATTCAGCATTTGATGAGGATCCTGCAGTTGGGTATCTTACATGGCCTATTCCAGCATTACCAACAAGATTTCTCATATGCCTAGTGTGGAAGACATCCTTCACATAACCATTATTTTTATGCATATAGAAACGACCTTGGTCAGAGGTAACAATTCCTGCTGCATCTTGGCCGCGATGTTGAAGAACTAATAAGCCGTCGTAGAGCATCTGATTTACTGGTTTATTAGCTACAATACCTATAATTCCGCACATAAGGCTCTCTTAAAAAGTTAGGTCAGCATACTGTCGTATTTTACATTGATACGCCATTCAAAAGGTAAATATGGCAAAGTTTTTTCCATAGTTTCTTTTAGTAATAAAACTACTGATGATGTATACCATGATTCTGATAATGAAAATTCACTTTTCTCTACTAAATAGATAATAAGTATAGATATTAACAAGCCCCTTATAAATCCAAAAAAGCCACCCATAAAAATATTAATGAAGCTTAATCCCGCTGATTTAATAAATTTATTAATTAATTTTATAATCAAGGCAGATAGTATTAAAACTAAAATAAAAATACAAAGATAGGTAATAATTTTATTTATAGGTGCATCAAAACCAAATGGAATATATGAAGTAAAAATAGTGCTATATTTATTCGCACAGTAAAATGCCAGTACAAGGCCGATCAAGGCAAGAAGCTCTCTTATAAAACCCCTATAAAAACCAAAAAATAGTGATATTAAAATGATGAATGCTAGAAAGTAATCGATAAATACCATTTAGATTATTCTCGCTTAATAATTCCAGGAAGATTAGCTTTTTTGAGAACACCTAATGCTGTTTGGGCTTCTACTTTTGAATTAAATACCGTAGTAGATAACCTTAATTTATCCTTTCCAGAGATTTTGATCATCTCTAACCGAGCTTCATACCCCATAGACTTTATAATAGCTAACAATTTAGTTGCATTAGTTTCATCTGAAAAAATCCCTATTTGTATAAAATATGGTCCTTCATCCTTATTAAAACTTCGAGATTCTTTAATTTTTACCAAATGAGTTATTTCTTTTGTATTTGTTTTAGATAAATTCTCTGATTTAAAAATATTACTATCAATAATACTGTCATTATTTGTTTCTAGGAATGAAATTTTTATTGGGGCTTTTAAATTGATATTCGTTCTATCATTAAGAAAAAATATTGATAGTATGAATAATAAAATCAGAATAATAACAGCGCCAAACAAACGAATTTTTGCACGCCTTATCATCACACTTTCTTGAAAAGATTCTTTATTTTCAGCCATTAGGAATTAGTTGTATTAAACATTCAGAAACAGTATAAAAGGAACCAAATACGATTATATTATCATTAAGTGATGATTTTTCGTAGGCATTCATATAAGCTTCCTGCAAATTATCACTGTTATAAATTATGGCATCACGTTTACAAGACCTTATTGCATTAATAATTTTAGTGGTGGGCATAGCTCTTTTTGAATTTATCTTAGAAATGTGCCATTCATCAACTAAGTTAATAAATAATCCAACAATGTCTTTAATAGATTTATCTTCTAAAATTGAAAATACTGCACAAACCCTGCCCTTGTTCTTGTATTTAGATATAAAATTATACAAACATAGAGCGGCCTCTGGATTATGGGCAACATCCACTACTACAAATGGATTTTGTGAGAGGATTTCAAGCCTCCCCCTTAAATTACATTCTAATAATCCATTAACAATAGCTTCTTTTTTAATATCGAAATTAATTTTTAGTAATTCAATACACCTTAAAACTCCTGCAATATTTCTTAGTTGATGCAAACCTTGAATACTTGGGTAAGGTAATTCAACTTCACTTCGGTCGGTTCCAATATAATCAAAATTCTCATGCTTGCAGTTAATTTTATAATCTGTATCAATAATTGAAACATTTGCACTAATATCATTTGCATATCCAAGAACTGAACTTGGTGGGTTGTCAAAATTTATTATTGCATGTTTATTTTTTCTAAATACACCTGCCTTTTCATAGCCTATTTTCTCAACAGTATCTCCTAGATAATCCTGATGATCTAAGCTAATCGAAGTTATTAATGAAATTTCTGGCTCAAATACGTTAACTGCGTCATGTCTTCCACCAAGACCCACCTCAAGGATAGCAATATCAACATTTTCCTTAATCATCAAATCCATTGCAGCTAATGTCGTTATTTCAAAGTATGTAAGCAATATATTTTCTCTAGAATCATCAATATATTTAATTGAGTCGACAATCAAATCACTAGATAATAATTTTTTATTTATGCTAATTCGCTCATTAAAATTAAAAAGATGTGGAGATGTGTAGCAGCCAACATTAAACCCAGCCTGATATAAGATTGATTCGAGAAATTTACAGCATGAGCCCTTACCATTTGTACCTGCAACAATAATAAGTGGAAAGTCTGGATTTAGATTACATAAATCCTTAATTTTTTTTACTCGATCAAGCCCTAGCGAAATAGTCTTTGGGTTGATTGAGTCTATGTATTCGAGCCAATCATTTAAAGAATTAGATAAAGGTGGGTCTATAGGCACTAATGAACTGTAAGGTTAGATATTAAATTTGCTAGCGATTTTCTTAACTGTCTTCTATCAACAATCATATCAATCGCACCATGATCTAAAAGAAATTCAGACGTTTGAAAACCTTCTGGTAACTTCTCCCTTACTGTTTGCTCAATAACTCGTGGTCCTGCAAATCCTATTAAAGCCCTAGGTTCAGCAATTATTAAATCCCCAAGCATGGCAAAACTTGCTGAAACACCTCCCATCGTTGGATCAGTTAATAAAGAGATGAATGGGAGCTTGGCTTTACTTAACTTAGTTAAAGATGCACTTGTTTTTGCCATCTGCATAAGTGACAAGAGGCCTTCTTGCATTCTTGCACCTCCACTAGATGTAGCACAAATAAAGGGGCATTTATTTTTAATTGCAGCATTAACAGCGAGAACAAACTTTTCACCAACGACCGAGCCCATTGATCCACCCATAAACTTAAATTCAAATACTGCAATAACAATTGGCATAGACTCTATTAAACCTTGATAGACTACTAGCGCATCATTTTCATTGGTTTTATTTTGAGCCAAGGACAATCTTTCTTTATAGCTAATAGTATCCTTAAATTTTAGAGTATCTCTAGGTAGTATTTTATGGAAAAGCTCAATTTGCGCTGGGGTATCTAAAAGCAATTTAATTCTTTGTCGAGCACTAATTCTATTATGAAAATTACAGTTTGGGCAAACCTCCATATTTTTTTCTAGATCAGAACGGTATAAAACAGATTGGCAAGATGTACATTTATGCCATAATCCCTCAGGTATATTCTTCTTAAGCCTTCCAACAATCTTCTTAATTTTTGGTGGAACTACACTTTTCAACCAACTCATATAAATTTAACTCTCATTTAATTTTAAGAAATAGTGCTTTTTATTTCAGTCATTAAACTTCGGATATTCTCCAGAAGATCTTCTTGGTTTGAATTTTCAACCTCTTTAATAATTCGACTTCCAATTACTACAGCATCTGATATTAATGCAACTTGCTTTGCAGTCTCTGCGTCTTTAACACCAAAGCCAACTGCAATAGGTAAATTACTATATTTTTTAATATTATTAACTCGATCAGAAACTTGTTTTATATCAATATTTGCTGAACCTGTTACTCCTTTTAGCGATACATAATATAAAAATCCAGTTGCTTGCTCAGTAATAAGCTTAATCCTATTATCTTCAGTTGTAGGTGATAAAAGAAAGATACTATCTATATCTTGTTCTCTTAATAATGTTACAAAATCTTTAGATTCTTCTGGGGGATAATCAACAGTAATAACTCCATCAACATCCGCCTCCTTAATTTGGTTAACAAAATCCTTAATCCCGATCGCCTCTATTGGATTTGCATAGCCCATTAGAATAATTGGGGTCTTAGTATCTTGTTTTCTAAATTCCTTTACTAGCTGAATTGTTTTTTTTATTCCTACATCATTTGCTAATGCCCTCTCACTTGCTCTTTGAATAACTGGGCCATCTGCCATAGGATCTGAAAAAGGTATTCCTACCTCAATCATATCCGCTCCTGATTCAACAAGAGTGTGAAGCATATTTACAGTCATATCTGGATGAGGATCACCTGCTGTGATAAAAGGAATTAACGCTTTTTTATTTTCACTTTTTAAGCGCAGAAAAGTAGATTCAATTTTTGACATATTTATAGACTGAGCCCTGCAATTCCCGCAACTGTATTAATATCCTTATCACCCCTACCCGATAAATTAACTAAAACAATCTGCTCTTTAGACATTGTTGCTGCAAGTTTTTCTGCATATGCTAAGGCATGACTCGTTTCCAGGGCAGGAATAATTCCTTCTATTAAACATAGATTATGAAATGCTTTTAATGCATCATCGTCGGTTACAGCTACATATTCTGCTCTACCTGAATCCTTAAGCCAAGCATGTTCCGGCCCTACGCCAGGATAATCTAAACCAGCAGACACGGAATGAGTATCTATAATTTGTCCTTCATCATTTTGCATTAAATATGTTCTATTTCCATGTAAAACCCCTATAGGGCTATTAGATGTTAAGGGTGCAGCATGCCTACCTGTTTCAACTCCATCACCCGCCGCTTCTACTCCTATTAATCGCACATTCTTATCATCAATATATGGATAAAATATTCCCATAGCATTTGAACCACCTCCAACACAAGCTAAAATTACGTCTGGTTGTCTACCAGCTAATTCTGGCATCTGTGTCTTGCATTCTTTCCCTACAACTGAATTAAAGTCTCTCACCATCATAGGGTAAGGATGTGGTCCTGCAACAGTGCCAATAATATAAAAGGTATCTGATACATTGGTTACCCAGTCTCTTAATGCTTCGTTTAATGCATCTTTTAGAGTTTTAGAACCGCTTTCGACTGGTACAACTTTAGCGCCTAATAACTTCATCCTATAAACATTTGGTGACTGTCTTTTTATATCTTCCGATCCCATATACACAACACACTCAAGACCTAGTCTTGCAGCTATAGTAGCAGTTGCAACACCATGCTGACCGGCCCCAGTTTCAGCAATCACTCTCGGTTTACCCATTTTTTTTGCCAATAGCGCTTGGCCAACTGTGTTATTTACTTTATGAGCTCCGGTATGATTTAAATCTTCTCTTTTTAAAAAAATCCTTGCCCCGCCAATTTGGTTTGTTAGTCTCTCAGCATAATATATGGGGCTAGGTCTCCCAACAAAATGTTTTAAATCATGATGAAACTCTTTTAAGAAGTCAGGATCGTCCTTGAATTTATCGTACATATCCCTTAGTTCATCTAGTGCTTCGACAAGTGTCTCTGCTACAAAGGTTCCACCAAACTGACCAAAGTGGCCAAAAGCATCGGGTAAATCATATGCCTGCATTTGTAACTCCTAAAATAAATTCTTTCATTAACTTATAATCTTTTAAACCTTTATCAACCTCTATTCCACTACTAACATCAACACCGTATGGACTAATTGTTTTCAGCAAAGTTTTTATATTATCTGGGGTTAATCCCCCAGCAACAATAAAAGGTTTTGAAGGATTTGGTGGGATTGCACCCCAATCAAAAACTTTTCCGCTGCCCCCTTTTTTATCTTTTGAGTAAGTATCAAGTAGAAGGGCTTTTGCAGAATCATAATCCTTAATACATTTTAACAAATTTACGTCAGATTTCATCGAAATTGCTTTTATATAGGGCAAATTAAACTGTTTGCAGAATAGTTCATCCTCGTCACCATGAAACTGAAGTAAATTTAATGGGCAGCCTTTTATCGCTTCTTCTACTTCAGATTTACTTTGATTTACAAATAAACCAACCGTTGTAATAAATGGAGGTAACTTTTTAATTATTTCATTTGCATTCTTTATAGTAATAAATCTAGAGCTTTCAGAATAAAAAACAAACCCTAAAGCGTCTGCACCTAATTCAGATGCACTAATTGCATCTTGTAAATTTGTAATACCACAAAATTTAACCTTAGCTATCAATCTAATTTTCCAAAAAATTTTAGTTTATTATTTGCCAGTGGTAAGCCCCATTTATCATCATACTTTATATTGGTTAGATATAAACCATTTGGCATAAAGGTGGGTGGAGCTTTTGATCTATCTTTTTGGGTTAATAATAAATTAATGAAATCAGGCTCTTTCAATTCACGCCCAACTAAAATTATAGCTCCAAGCATATTTCTTATTTGATGATGTAAGAAGCCATTAGCTCTTATAGTAAAGATATAGTCATCACCAGATCGCCTAACATCAAAAAAATAAATTTCTCTAATTGGGGAAGTTGCTTGACATTCAGAAGACCTGAATGAACTGAAGTCATGCTCACCGATAAATTTAGTACACGCTAGATGCACCATATCATAATTCAATGGATAAAAATTCCATCCAGCATATGCATTCCATAACGCAGAATTTATTGAATTATTAATAAGAAGGTATTGATATTCTCTCTCAACCACTGAATATCTTGAATGAAACTCATCTGGAACCTCTTGAGCCCAGATAACCCTTATCGATTCAGGTAATAACGAATTAACTCCTTTTATCCAAGCACTAATAGGTCGAACAACATCAGTATCAAAATGGATAACTTGGCCCAGTGCATGAACACCAGAGTCAGTTCTTCCTGCAGCAGATACAGTAATTTTCGATTGAGCAATTGAAGATAAAGCACTTTCAATTAATATCTGAATATTTGGTACATCGGTTTGTCTTTGCCAACCGCAAAATAATTGTCCATCATATTCTATTGAAGCAGCAATTCTCATAAAATCAAAAGCTGGATAGATATAATTGATAAAATAAAAATTATTACCCAGATGTAATCAATTGCTTCAGGTCTAATAATAGTAATTTTATTATTTAATTTATTAATATTTTTACTTTCTAATTGGCTTATTATGTCTACATTGATTGTAGATAAAGTAAATCTATGCTTTTTAAAAATTTCTAAATATTCAAAAGTAAGATAAATTCGAGAAGATAGACGCTCAATATTAATACCCATAAATGAAAATGGATAACAAACTTTTATCAAAAATCTTATAAAAAAATCTCTGGGCAGTATATCCATTAATATCATAATAAGCATAAATATATTAATTAGACGGAATAAATTTTCTATAGCCATGAATATTCCCTCGTACGAAATTGATATAAACGAATAATAAAATACTAATTCACCAGGAGTAGTTAATGGATAAATTATTATTAATGCAAATAAAAAATATTTTATTTTTTTAACAAGAGCAAGAGTTGAGAGATTCCTCATACTTGCAAATAAAAATAGGAGAATGAAAATAAAGGCGTGAATTAAAAAAGAAACTTTCCCAATAATAAAAAGCAATACTAAGCCTAAAAATAATATAAATGAATTAATCACTTATACCTTCATCTTGGATCATTATCCTTATTATTATCAGAATTGAAGTTATCAGAATTAGTCGGGTCATTAAAAGTATCTTTTATAGTATTATTTTCATTCTGACTGACAGGATTTTCTTGTGATGAATCATCATGTAATGAATTTTTTTCTATTGCAACATCACTAACTACCGATTCATTAGTTTCATCATCACTAGCCCAAGATGAAACAGGGTCATGGTTAATCTCCTTCTTCTTTTTTCTAACAATAAATAACAAGCCGAGCAACAAGGTAAGAAGAAAGATAAGCGATAATACAAAAATAGGCTTAATAGGCTTATTTTCAACTTCCTCATCAATAATAACTTCTTGAATAATATCCTGATTCTGATCTGTAATAGAAGATTGAAATGTATTAGGCGCATCCTCAGCTGATTTTTCTTCATTATCCTTATTAGCTTCATTAAGTGGAGCTTCTTGCAGCACATTAGAACCATCAATTGAATCAATAATAGTTTCTGTGACATTTATTTTTGATTCTTGAGGCTTAATGAGCTTTTGATTACTCTTCTCAATTGCTTTTAACACTTCGTTTTTTTCTGCTAATTTTTTATTTGCAATCTCAAGCTCTTTTTTGAGTCTTGATAGCTCATCTAAATCTTTATTCTTTTTTGCTATATTATTTTTTGTTTTTGTTTTTTTTGAGAGACTCTTCCATAGGATATTTTCTTGCTTGAGAATTTTTCTTGCTTCGAGATGGGATAATTTTTTATAATAATCACGAAGAGGTAATATTAATTTCTTACCTTTTATTAAACCATTAAGATTGCCATCAAAAGCATTGGGGTTTGTCTGATATATTGAAATTACAATTTGCTCAGTAGTAATTCCTGCATAAGAATTTTCTCTTGCTATCTGAAATAAGGTCTTTCCTGGTTTTGCTATTACCGTTTTCTTCTTTTTACTAACTTTGGTGCTTGGAATTTTTTTAACTATTTTTTTTGGCTCAACTTTTTTTATTTTCTTCAGTTTGTTTTCTATAGGAACTTCTTTCTTTTCTTGAATTTTTTTTCTAGGAACAACATTTAATGGTGGATCCAGAAGAACAGTGTATTCCCTTAAAATTTTCCCAGTTGGTGATTCAATTTGAATCAATAAATCTAGATACGATTCAGCAACTGGCATCTTGCTTGATAATCTTAATGAGGCTGTATTAGATTTTTTTTGGTTTAGGGTTAATGATAGAGAGATATCATCATGAATTTTTGTTCTCTCAATGCCTTGGGATTTATAATTTTCTCTTGATGCAATTGATGGTTTTAATGTATCAATTTTATCTTCACTAGTAAGGTTTACTTTAATTTCTACATCTAACGGGGAGTTTTGATTTGATTTAAAAATAATTTCGCCTAATTGAAGTGAATATGCATTAATTGATAAAAAAGTAACTACGCAAATTAGTAAAAATTTTATAAACTTCATAATCAATTTATTTATCCTTATTAATTAAAATTTGTAACATTCTTCTTAATGGTTCAGCTGCACCCCATAATAATTGGTCCCCAACAGTGAATGCTGATATTAGATTATCGCCGAGTGCCAACCTTCTTATTCTTCCAATCGCTATATCAAGGCTACCTGATACAGCTGCTGGTGTTAGGTTATGTATAGTTGATTCTTTCTTGTTTGGGACTAGTTTTACCCAATTGTTAGCGGATTTAATTAAATCATTAATTTCTGTTAACTCATAATGTTTTTTAAGTTTTATCGTTAAGGCCTGACTATGAGAACGCATTGATCCAATTCGAGTGCAAAGTCCGTCAACATGAATTTTTTCATAATCATTCATTAAGATCTTATTTGTTTCTAATTGGCCCTTCCATTCCTCTTTACTTAATCCCTCCCCAAGATCTTGATCAATCCATGGAATTAGATTCCCTGCAAGTGGAACCTGAAAATTTTCTTTACTAAAATCAGAAGAATGCATTTTATTTAATGCCATTTTATCGATATTAAGTATACTAAAATTTGTTTTTTTAATTTCTGATTCAGCAGATGAATAAAGCTCCCCCATTTGAACTAATAACTCTTTCATGTTGTTTGCGCCAGCCCCACTAGCTGCTTGATAGGTCATACTTGAGACCCACTCTATTGCCCCCACTTTAAGCAGGCCATGAATTGCAAGGAGCATAAGTGATACGGTACAATTACCACCTACCCATGTTTTTATACCATTATTCAAAGCATTATTAATTGTTGATTCATTAATTGGGTCGAGAACAATAACAGATTCATCGGCCATTCTTAACGAAGACGCAGCATCAATCCAGTGGCCCTCCCAATTCTCTTTTTTGAGAGCTAAGTAAACTTTTTCAGTGTAATCACCTCCCTGACACGAAAGGATAATATCCATTTTCGAAAGCGCCTTAACTGAATATGCGTCTAATAAAACATTATCTACATTTGAAATTTTTGGAGCCATCATTCCAACCTGTGATGTAGTAAAAAAGAAGGAATTTATATTATTAAAGTCATTTTCTTCTTTCATTCTGTCTACTAAAACAGAACCAACCATTCCTCTCCATCCAACAAAACCAACTTTTTTCATTTTTTATCCCTTTAGCCTTTCAACGACAGCGTCACCCATCTCCTCACATCCTACTAATTTAGATCCCTCAGAATAGATATCAGCTGTTCGATAACCATCTAAAAGTACTTTTTTAACAGCACAATCGATCAATTTAAATTTATCCTGATCATCAAATGTATATTTAAACATCATTGCTAATGACAGTATTGTGGCAAGAGGGTTTGCCTGATCCTTACCTGCAATATCTGGGGCAGATCCATGACTTGGCTCATACATGCCTTTATTGTTTTCATCTAAGGAAGCTGAGGGCAACATACCTATAGAACCTGTTAGCATTGATGCTTGATCTGATAATATATCACCAAAAATATTGCCAGTTACAACAACATCAAATTGTTTTGGATCACGAACCAGCTGCATTGCAGCATTATCAACATACATGTGACTCAGTTCAACATTAGGGTAATCAATTGCGGTTTCGGTAACAATTTTTCTCCATAATTCGGTTGCTTCAAGCACGTTTGCTTTATCGACCGAACATAGTTTTTTAGCTCTTTTATCTGCTGTTTTAAATGCTACATGGGCAATCCTTCTAATTTCAGACTCGGAGTAACGCATTGTATTAATACCTTCTTGCTCTCCATTATCATTAATTGAAATTCCACGCGGTTGTCCAAAATAAATATCGCCTGTCAGCTCTCTGACAATCATAATGTCTAACCCTGAAACAACTTCAGGTTTAAGGCTAGATGTATGAACTAGCTCAGGAAACATTATTGCAGGTCTTAAATTAGCAAATAAGTTAAGGGCTTGTCTTATTCTAAGAAGACCTCTTTCAGGACGCATATCCCGTGGAAGTTTGTCAAACTTCCAATCACCAACAGCCCCAAGTAAGACAGCGTCTGCATTTAGAGCTAGGTTAAGAGTTTGTTCTGGGAGCGGGTCTTTAAATTCATCATATCCTGCCCCTCCGATTGATGCATATTCGATTGAATCAGTTAAGCTAAAAGCATCAAGAATTTTAACAGCTTGTTTAATAATCTCAGGGCCAATTCCATCTCCAGGTAAAACTGCAATCTTCATAAATATTCCTATTTAGTAAGCCAGGGAAACTGACTATGATAATTATTTTCAAAATTTTTAATATCAGCTTTGTTCTTTAATGTTAAACCTATCTCATCTAGACCTTCTAAAAGGCAATATTTTTTAAACATATCAATATCAAAACTATAACTATCATTACCATCAATAATTTTTTGAATTTCTAAGTCAATATTTAATCTTAAACCTTCTTCACTTTGAGCTTTCTCAAAAAATAAATCTGTTATATTTTTGTTAATAGGTATTGGAAGAATGCCATTTTTAAAGCAATTACCATAAAAAATATCAGCAAAGCTAGGTGCTAATATAATTCTAATACCGAAGTCTAACAAAGCCCAAGGAGCATGTTCCCTGCTTGATCCGCAGCCAAAGTTTTCTCTTGCTAATAAAATAGTTCCATTTTTATATTGGGGTTTATTTAAAACAAATTCAGGATTAACTTTTCTTACAGCTAATTCTTTTCCAGGTTCACCTCGATCTAAATATCTCCATTCATCAAATAAATTAGGGCCAAAGCCCGACCTTTTAATTGATTTCAAAAATTGTTTAGGAATAATTGCATCTGTATCCACATTCGATCTATCCAGAGGAATAACGATGCCATCATGTTTATTAATTGGCAACATTAATCGATCTCCCTAATATCTACAAATCTACCGTGGATAGCTGCTGCTGCTGCCATTTGCGGGCTTACTAGGTGAGTTCTCCCACCTTTACCTTGTCTACCTTCAAAATTTCTATTAGAAGTAGAAGCACACCTTTCTTCTTTTTCTAATCTGTCAGCATTCATAGCAAGACACATAGAGCAGCCTGGCTCGCGCCACTCAAAACCTGCTTCAATAAATATTTTATCTAGACCTTCTTTCTCAGCTTGTTTCTTTACTAGTCCTGATCCTGGAACCACTAATGCTTGCTTGATATTTGTTGCTACTTTTTTTTCTTTAACAATATTAGCTGCAACTCTTAAATCCTCTATTCGTGAATTTGTACATGATCCAATAAAAATTTTATCAAGGAATATATCAGTAATATTGGTACCCTGCTCTAACCCCATATATTCAAGTGCTTTTTCATAACCTTTTTTATTTGATTCTTTTACCTGTTGCTTAGGATTTGGTATTACTTCATTTATACCGCATACCATTTCCGGGGACGTGCCCCATGTCACCTGTGGCTGAATTATTGATGCATCTACATTAATAACTTTATCAAAAACTGCACCTTCATCACTTACTAAATTTTTCCAGTCATCTACTGCTTTATTCCATAAATCTCCATTTGGAGAGAATGGTCTCCCCTCTAGATAATCTATAGTTTTTGAATCAACGCCTATCAAGCCCACTCTTGAACCGGCTTCAATAGACATATTACATAATGTCATTCGCCCTTCCATGCTTAATTCATTTATTGTAGACCCAGAAAATTCTATTGCATAACCATTTCCCCCTGCAGTACCTATTTTTCCAATAATATGAAGAGCAATATCTTTAGCGGAAATATAGTCACTAACGTTACCAGTAACATTAACCTGCATAGTTTTAAATTTCCTCACAATTAAGCACTGTGTAGCAAGAACATGTTCAACTTCCGATGTACCAATGCCCATTGCTAATGAGCCAAAAGCACCGTGTGTACTAGTATGAGAGTCGCCACATACAATTGTCATTCCTGGAAGAGTCGAGCCTTGCTCAGGACCAATTACATGAACAATACCTTGCCGCTGATCATTCATTTTGAACTGAGTTAATTTATATTGATCACAATTGCTATCTAGAGTATCTACCTGAATTTTAGATACTGGGTCTAAAATACCTAGCTTTCTATCTGTGGTAGGAACATTGTGATCTGGAACAGCTAAAATAGAATTTGCTCTCCAAATTGATCTATTTGCACTTCTTAGCCCTTCAAATGCCTGAGGGCTAGTCACTTCATGAATTAAGTGGCGATCTATATAGATCAAAAAGGTGTCGTTATCTTCACGAACAACGTGCCTTTTAAATATCTTTTCGTATAATGTTGACGCCATCTAAAAATTTTAATCTCTAAAGTTACCAAAATGTAATGGGAAGTTATTATGTTTTACTTTTACCGTTGAAATACATTCCTGTAGAACGTCTCTCTTAGCCCCATTAACCCTTACCTCGTCTCCTTGAATAGAACTTTGAACCTTAATTTTTGCGTCTTTAATTGTTTTAATAATATCTTTTGCTAGCTCAATCTCAATTCCACTTTTAATGATTAGGTTCTGCTTTGACTTACTTCCAGAAACTGTTTCAATTTTTTCGGAGTCGATTCGCTTTGAGCTATCAGGCTCTTTCTTCTCCATAGCCGGAAAAAGAATATCTTTTATTTGATTAATTTGAAATTCAGAATCTCCATTTAGTACAATCTTCATTTCTTTCTCAAATAATTCTACCTTTGCACTTGTTCCTTTAAAATCATAACGATTAATAATCATTCTCATAGATACATCAACTGCATTTTTAATGTTTTCCATATTGGCTTTAGATGTAATGTCGAATGAAGGCATATACTGATTCCTTATAATTTATTTTTTTTGTTAGCTATTTTTAGTCTTAGGGCATTAAGCTTAATAAATCCAGCAGCATCTTGATGATCAAAAGTACCACCATCATCCTCAAATGTGGCGATCTCTGGATCAAAAAGAGAATTGTCACTATCTCTTCCTAATATAGTTACATTCCCTTTATAAAAACTCATCCTTACCCATCCATTGACGTTTTGCTGGGTATGATCAATTAATGTTTGCATTGCAATTCTTTCAGGGCTCCACCAATATCCATTATAAATTAACGCGGCATATCTTGGCATCATCTCATCCTTTAAATGAGCAACTTCTCTATCTAAAGTAAGTGACTCAATAGCTCTATGAGCTTTCAGCAATATCGTTCCTCCGGGAGTTTCATAACAACCTCTAGCCTTCATCCCCACATACCTATTCTCTACAAGATCCAATCTTCCAATGCCATGCTTCCCCCCTATATCATTTAAAAACTCTAAAATCTCATGCGGTAATTTATCATTACCATTTAAACTCACAGGATCACCACTCTTAAAACCTATCGTAATTTCTTCGGCATTATCAGGAGCATCTTTTGGACTTACTGACCACCTCCACATAGATTCCTCAGGTGTATTTTTTGGGTCTTCAAGATGTCTTCCTTCATAGGATATATGAAGTAAATTTGCATCCATACTGTATGGGCTTCCGCCTGACTTATGTTTCATCTCCACTGGAATACTATTTTTTTCAGCAAACTTTAAGAGCTTTTCTCTACTTAAAAGATCCCACTCCCTCCACGGGGCAATAACTTTTATTTCTGGGTTAATTGCATAAGCACCAAGTTCAAATCTAACTTGATCATTCCCCTTTCCTGTTGCCCCATGAGATATTGTGTTGCTTCCTGTCTCATTTGCAATTTCAACTAACCTCTTTGCAATAAGAGGTCTTGCTATTGAAGTTCCTAGCAAATATTCACCCTCATAAATAGCATTAGCCCTAAACATTGGAAAAACATAATCTCTTACAAATTCTTCCCTTAAGTCCTCAATAAATATTTCTTTTACACCAGCAGCCTTTGCCTTGTCTCTTGCTGGCTCTATCTCTTCTTTTTGCCCAAGATCAGCCGTAAAAGTTACCACCTCACAACTATATTCCTGCTGAAGCCATTTTAAGATTACTGAAGTATCTAATCCTCCTGAGTAAGCAAGTACAATTTTATTAACATCTTTAATCATTTATTTACTTCCTATTAACAAATATTCTAATAATGCTTTTTGAACGTGAAGTCTATTTTCTGCCTCTTCCCATACAATACTCTGGGGCCCATCAATGACTTCTGCAGTAACTTCTTCACCCCTATGCGCTGGTAAACAATGCATGAAAAGAGCATCTTTGTTTGCTAGCTTGATCATATCCTTATCAACCTGCCAGTCAGCAAAATCCTTAATTCTATCTTTCTTTTCATTCTCAAAACCCATACTGGTCCACACATCGGTAGTAACTATATCTGCTCCTTTTGCAGCTTCCATAGGATCTTCAAATTCCTCAAAATGGTCCACTCCATAAAGCCCAGCTCTTTCAACCTCAACCTCATAGCCTTTTGGGGTCGACACATGTACATTAAAATCTAATAATTCAGCTGCCTGTAGCCAGGTATTGCACACATTGTTTGAGTCACCGATCCACGTTACTGTTTTTCCTTGTATTGAACCCCTTTGTTCAATATATGTAAAAATATCAGCAAGAATTTGACATGGATGATACTCATTCGTCAAACCATTAATAACAGGAACTCTTGAGTTCTCAGCAAATCTTTCAATAATTTCTTGCTCAAAGGTTCTAATCATTACAATATCGCACATTCTAGATATAACTTGGGCCGCATCTTCTACTGGTTCACCTCTTCCTAATTGAGAGTCTCTTGTATTTAAATAAATAGCTGAACCACCAAGCTGCTGCATTCCTGACTCAAAAGATAATCTCGTTCTAGTGCTAGCCTTTTCAAAAATCATCACCAGGGTTCTATCTTGCAAAGGCCAATGCTTTTCATATGCTTTAAATTTAGCTTTAATCCATTTTGCTCTATCAAAAATTGATTCTAACTCTGCCTTATTTAGATCATTAAATTGTAAAAAGTGTTTCATCTTCATTTTAAATTCTTCTTTATGAAATTTATTATCAAATTACTTAACTTTTCTACTAGCAAATCAGCTTCCTCTTTTTTAATAATAAGAGGTGGAAGAAGCCTTATAACTTTTTCAGCGGTAACATTTATTAACAATTTATCATTAAGAGCGACTTCAATTAAATCAACACAAGGTATATCCAGTTCAATACCTATCATAAGACCTTTATGTCTAATAGATTTAACATTATCATGTCCTCCAATCCTAAGCATCAATTCCTTAGCAATTAAATCACCTTGAGTAATAGCATTTTCAATTAAGTTATCTTTTTTTATAACCTTTAATGTTGTCAAGCCTGCAACACAGGCTAAAGGATTACCACCAAAAGTTGAGCCATGCTTTCCTGGAAACATTAAATTAGAAGCCTTTTCATTTGTTAGGCATGCTCCAATAGGGATACCAGATGCTAGTCCTTTGGCTAATGTCATAACATCAGGTTTAATGTCACTGTGTTGATGAGCAAACCATTTACCAGTTCTTCCAATACCACATTGAACTTCATCTAACATCAGTAACCAATTGTTTTCATCACATACATTTCTTAGTGATGACAAGTACCCATTAAAATCAGTCGGAATATTTATTCCTCCTTCACCTTGTACTGGCTCAACTAAAATAGCTGAAACCTTATTTTTTTTATTTGCTATTTTTTTAATCGAATCAATGTCATCATAAGGGACTCTAATAAAACCTGGCATTAAAGGTTCGAAGCCAGCTTGGTACTTTCTTCCTCCAGATGCTGATAAAGTTCCCATAGTCCTCCCATGAAAACCTCCTTCCATAACAATAATATTTGGTATATCAATATTTAAGTCATGGCCATGAAGCCTAGCTAATTTAATCGCCGCCTCATTTGCTTCACACCCTGAATTACAAAAAAATACTGAAGAAAGTTCTGAGATAGCTACTAATTGATCAGCAAGCATAGATTGCTCATCAATGTGATAATAATTAGAAATATGTATTAATTTTTCAGCTTGTTCAGATATAGCCTTAACCAGCTCTGGGTGATTATGACCCAAGGTATTAACTGCAACCCCAGATAATCCATCAAGATATTTATTTCCAGATTGATCAAACAGCCAGGCACCAGAACCTCTTTCAAAGGAGACTGGAAGCCTTTTATAGGTATTCAATAGCTTGTTTTTGATTAAACTCATAATATAAATGAAAACGGCGGCCTAAAGCCGCCGTTTTTGACTTTAGTTATTTTTATAATCCAAGTAATGCTCGATGTGATAATCCATTCGTCATCAATAAAAGCATTGGTATTGAGAGCGCTGTATTAGTTCTAGATGCTAATAAAGCCACCCTTCTTGCCGAGGACTTTTCTTCATCTGTGGCTTTTTTCATACCTAGTATTTTTTGTTGGTTAGGCCAAATCAAGCCCCAAACATTAAATAACATTATGGTCCCCATCCATGAACCTATTCCGATAGCCTCATATCCAGGCCTTAAAAGAAATGCATCTGTAAAATTTGCGCCAAGTAAAGCCGCACCCGCAATCCATGTTGCTAAAGCTGCCCATCTGAACCATAAAAGAGCTAATGGTGCCACATGTTTACTTATGCCAGCACCAGTCCCGTCTGCAGTTGCAGCTTTCATAGCTGGTACTTGAACAAAATTAAAGTAGTAAAGTAATCCAATCCATGCAACACCTGCGATAACATGAAAGAATCTCATAAACCCAAGATAAATTGAGCTTGCATCACCAAGAATTCCAGTCGTACCAATTTCATTCCAGTCTAAAATTACCAGTGAAGCTATTAGAATTACTATGCCTGCAATTATCGTACCCTTTATTGATTCTAATGGGTTTTTCATACCGTTTACTCCTCAAATAAATATAAAATAATTCAAAAGACAGATTATACTTAATCTTCCATCATTAATACACATTAATTCATTTAATACTTAATTATGTTCCGAATTCATAAAGGCGTCCAATGGATGCTAATTTCTACTGTATGTTTTTCAATAATGGGTGCTTGCGTCAAATTTGGGGGAGGGTATTTTAGCCCATATGAATTGGTATTTTATCGTGCGTTAATAAGTTTAATTGTTATTACAGTAATAATGAAACTAACCAAGGTTAAATTTTCAAGTAATTACCCACAATTACATATTGCACGCTCCATAGTTGGATCAATATCATTATTATTATTTTTTTATGCTATCTGCTATTTACCTCTAAGTACTGCTATGACATTAAATTACACTTCCCCTTTATTTGTTGGGTTACTTATGCCATTTATACTTAAACGTAAAGTTAAAAATTGGTTATTTCTGGCAATTTTAGTAGGCTTCATTGGCGTTTTTTTTACTCTTAAACCTACATTTGACAATCAAAATTATTTAGCTGGATTTGTCGGGTTAATTTCAGGGTTTGGGGCTGCAATGGCATATTTGTTTGTAACACAGCTAGCTCAGCTTAAAGAGCCAGATATTAGAACCGTTTTCTATTTCACATTAATCTCAACTATTGGAGCAGGATTAATATCTTTATTAGACGGCTTTCATAAGCCACGAATAGAAGACCTTTTCTTTCTTTTTTTACTTGGTATATCAGCAACTGTTGCGCAATTAGCTATTACAAGAGCGTACCGAGTTGGAAATACTTTGGGTAATGCAGGTCTGTCTTATTTAGCAATAGTTTTTTCAACGATTATTGGAGTATTTTATTTTAAAGAAATTATCGGTTGGAATGGTTTTGTAGGTATTACATTAATTATTATTAGTGGCTTGCTAGCCTCTAGGAGATGATTAAGGCTCCATTAAACCGCATCGTATTGCTATTAATGCAATTTCTGCTGAGTTATTTGCATTTAGCTTCTGTTTAATATTGTATAAGTGAGTGCCAACTGTTCTAGGGCTTAAACACATTGTGTCTGCTATTTCATTTGTGCTTTTTCCTTTTGCTAATGCTATAAATACTTCAAATTCTCTATCTGACAAAACTTCTACAGGGTTATTTTCTCCTGAAAGGTTTGTTATTGCCATTTGTTGTGCTATTGAAGCTTCTAAATATTTTTTTCTACTATGGACTGTCCGTATTGCTTTAATTAATTCTTCTGCAGCACTTCTTTTAGTTAGATACCCAAGGGCCCCAGCTTTTAATACCCTCTTGGGATGGACAGAGTCTTCATGGGCCGACAAGACAAGAATTCGTGCGCTTTTATCATTAGCCAAAATTCTATCAATTGCCTCAATTCCACCAATTCCAGGCATTGTTATATCCATAATTACTAAATTAGGCTGCAACTCTTTAAATAACTTTATGCCTGACTCCCCTGACTCAGCCTCACCAATAACCTCCATATCTGGTTCAGCATTAATGAGCATCTTAAAGCCCATACGAACTACAGCATGATCATCTACTAGTAATACTTTAATCTTACTCATATATTATTTTGCCTTTGCTTTTGCTTTTGCTTTTGCTTTTGCTTTTGCTTTTGCTTTTGATATGTTAATTGGAATATAAAATTTAAGTATAGTTCCTTTACCTTTTTTTGTAATGAGTTCAAATTCTCCACCTAGAGAATTAACTCTTTCCTGAATTCCAATTAATCCAAATTGTTTAGTTTTACTTAAAATATTTTTGTTAAATCCAACACCATTATCTGAAAATTCTAGAAATAAATTTTTATTTTTTTCCTCAATTAAGATATTTACTTTTGATGCATCTGCATGTTTTAGGCAATTATTCATAGCCTCCTGAATAATACGATAAACATTAATATTTATAGCTTCACCTAAATTATCAAGATTAGCATTAGCATCTAAAGTAATATCCAACGTTTTATGCTGCTTCTTCCAAGTTACCACAAGATCTTTTAAAGTGTCTTTTAACCCCAGGTTATCCAGTGAGCCAGGCCTTAGTTTTCTAATAATATTATGCATCCCATCATAAATTTGATTGGCAGCAGCAGTCACTGAGATCGAACTTTCTTGTATATCATCATCTTTGCCCTTCGATCGATTAGTAATATTTTGAGCAAAAATCTTAATAGCTGAAACATACTGCCCAAGCTCATCATGCAATTCACGAGCAAGACTCCTTCTTTCATCTTCAATATGATCCTGAATAATTGTAGTTAGCTGTCTATTCTTTTCTAATTGTAATTGAGATTTTTTTGCAATTAATTTTTCAGAGATATCTCTTATGCTAACAATATCTCCAATAATTTTTTTACTTCTTGGATCAATAAGTGCAGATGCTGATATAGAAACATCTATTAATCTTCCGTTTTTTGCTAATCTTTGAGTTTCAAAATTTTTTATAATCTTATTTTTGTTAATAGCATTAAAATTTTCCTTAAGCTCATTAGATCTATTTTTGGGAATAATTAACATTGCAGATTTACCAATAATATCTACCTTTTTATATCCAAACATTTTTTCAGCAGAGCTATTCCAGAATGATACATTAAGGTTACTATCATGGATAATAACTGCATCTGCTGTCTGCTCTGCAATTAAAGCCAACCTATTATTTTCTTTAATAAAACTCTCCAGAGAAACACCCATTTTATTAAAGTTATCTGCAATTAGTTTAAACTCAGGAACAGAAAATTTTGGTAATCTTACTGAAAAGTTACCCTTACCCATTTTTTCAATCGCATTAAGCATTGGAGTTATAGGTCTGAGCCATTTTCCTATCATTAAATACAAAATAACATTAAGTGCAATAAAGAAAAGTAGAACAGTAAAAAGCAATTGACTTGTCTCAGCCCATGCCTCCTTGATTGCTCCAGTAGGATTAGTTTGAACTACTAATCGTCCATAATTAATCAATCGAGATTTTGTCTCCATTGGTGGAGCTAGTAATTTTACGAACCATTTTGGTGGGTTTTCATTCATTCTGTAAGTACTATCTGGAGTTCTATAAATTAGACGATTTTGAAGGTCGTACAAAGAAATTGTATTACTTCTGACATGTCCTAACTCCATGAGAAATCTACCTACTACCTTATCAGTGTTTCCCCATTCAGGATTTTGAATGGAGCTTGTTATTACTGTATCTAATAATTGCATAGAGACCCTATTCGCAGATTCTACTCCTTCTCTAATTTGTTGCTTTGTTGTCGACATTGCGACGACAAACAATGCAAATATAAAGGTAAGCATAATAATAGTTAGTAGAAAGTTTAATCGTAATCTTAAGGTCATAATATTAATAATATCTTTTAAAATGATTATTTTAAATTTATTTAAAGACTTGTATCATATGAACCTAAAAAATGACATGCGTGTAATCATTAAAATTTATTTTTTTGTATATTTTAAAAAAAGTACTCTTATATAAGAGTATAGTATAAGTATAAATAAAAAAATTAAACTTGTTGGGGCAAAAATGGCTATAGAATCTATCCATCATGAGGAACGAATTTTCTCTCCGAGTAAGAAAATTCAAGAAAAATCAACTATTTCTGGAATGAATAACTACAAAGAGCTATGTAATAAAGCGGCAACTGATTACGAAGGTTTCTGGTCTGATTTAGCAAAAGAATTATTAATATGGGACAAGCCATTTACTAAAACATTGAATGAGGAAAATGCACCATTTTATAAATGGTTTGATGATGGTGAGCTTAACGCATCTTATAACTGTCTTGATCGCCACCTAAAAACTAAATCCAATAAAGTTGCTATTATATCAGAGGGCGATGATGGATTAATCACCAAAATAACCTATAAGGCTCTATATGAAAAAGTTTGTCAGTTCGCCAATGGTCTAAAAACACTTGGTCTGAAAACTGGTGACACTGTTGTTATATATTTACCTATGACAATAGAAGCTGTAGTTGCTATGCAAGCTTGCGCAAGAATCGGGTTAATACATTCGGTAATATTTGGTGGGTTCTCTGCAAAAAGCATTCAAGAACGAGTTGCAGATGTAAAAGCAAAGTTAATTATTACATCAGATTTACAGTTTCGAGGAGGAAAATCTATCCCTCTTAAACCTGCCATTGATGAAGCTATTAATATGGGTGGATGTGAATCAGTTAAAAAGGTTATTGTCTGGAACCGAAATACCAAAAAACCCGAACAAAAAAGTTATGAAATTGATTGGCAGGATCTAATCAATGGTATGGATTTATATTGCGAGCCTGTTTCGGTTAATTCAGAGCACCCACTATTTATTCTTTATACATCCGGCTCTACAGGAAAGCCAAAAGGTGTTCAACATTCTACAGCGGGCTACTTACTTCATGCAATGAACACTTGTCGTTGGACATTTGACCTTCATGATAATGATATTTATTGGTGCACAGCAGATGTAGGTTGGATAACAGGACATACCTACGTAGCCTATGGTCCAACTGCTATGGGCGCAACACAAGTAATTTTTGAAGGTATCCCAACCTTTCCAGATGCAAGTCGTTTCTGGAAAATTATCGAGCATCATAAAGTTAGTATTTTTTATACTGCGCCTACTGCAATTAGGGCATTAATAAAAGCTTCAGAGATAAATCCAGATACTCATCCAAATAAATCTAACTTAAGTTCTTTGAGAATTTTAGCAACTGTGGGTGAACCAATTAACCCTGAGGCATGGATGTGGTACTACCGAGAAGTTGGTAATAATAAATGTCCAATTACAGATACTTTTTGGCAGACAGAAACTGGAGGGCATGTAATAACACCAATGCCAGGCGCAACCCCTTTAGTTCCAGGGTCATGCACACTTCCGTTTCCAGGCATAGAGATTGATGTTGTTGACGAGGCTGGAGGGAATTTAGATTGGGGCAATGGTGGCCTCCTAGTAATTAAAAAGCCATGGCCATCTATGATTAGAAATATTTGGGGTGACCCAGAACGATTCAAAAAGAGCTATTTTCCAACGGAGCTGGGTGGGAAATTATATCTAGCAGGTGATGGTGCCATAAGAGATAAGAAAACAGGTTACTTCACCATCATGGGAAGAATTGATGACGTCCTAAATATTTCTGGTCATAGACTAGGAACCATGGAGATTGAATCTGCCCTTGTTGCAAACCCTTTAGTAGCAGAAGCTGCAGTTGTTGGCAGACCCCATGATGTAAAAGGTGAATCAATAATTGCTTTTGTTGTCCTCAAAGGAAATAGGCCAAAAAAAGAAGATGTAAAAGAAATTAATAACAAGCTAAGAGACTGGGTATCAAAAGAAATAGGCCCTATCGCAAAACCAGAAGAAATTCGCTTTGGGGACAATCTTCCCAAGACAAGGTCAGGAAAAATTATGCGAAGGCTTCTCAGATCAGTTGCCAAAGGAGAGAAAATCACTTCAGATATTACAACGCTTGAGAATCCAGCAATATTAGACCAGCTTGGAGAAACACTATAGAATAAGTGCTTGCAAAATTTAAAATTTTTAATGAATCAACCACTTAAATTTTTATTAAAAAAAATACTACTTCCTCTTGGAATTGGTTTTTTAACTCTTGTCTTTTTAGGCTTTATATCGTTCTATTTATTAATCGACGACAACCTGGACAGTATAAAAACAAAAATTTTTCAACAGGTACAAGATAAGATTGGGCATGAATTCACAGTCGAATCTCTAGAGGCAGATTGGAAGATCATTAACCCAAGCCTCACTTTGTATAACGTCTCAATTTATAATCAAGATAAATCACAATCATTAAGCATAAAAAAAATACAAGCAGATATTTCCTGGCTTAGTTTAATCAAGTTATCACCAATCTTTGACGAAATAGCAATATATCAACCAGAGTTAGATATCAAAAAAGAGATAAATGGAGACCTCTTTGTTAACGGAATATCAGTCAACCAGGAAAGAGATAGTGGCTTTTCGAACTGGTTAATAAATCAAGATGATATTGTAATTTATGGTGCAACTATTTCATGGCTTGATATGACCAAAACAAGTGAAATACTGAAATTAAGTAACCTAGACCTTCATTACGGATCTTCAAAAATTTTTTCATATAAAGATCGAAGAACTTTTAGGGCTTCAACCAACACCTCTCATGGAACGGCAAACAAATTAATATTAAATGGCTATATTGATATTTCTACTATTGCTGACATTAAAACCTCTAACGGCCAAATTAATTTAGATTTTTTAGAACTAGATATTGGAGCGGTTAAATTATGGACAAAATATTTATCCGAGATTAAATCAGGTAAGGCTGACGGACTAATCAATCTCTATATTAATAACGGAACAATTAATGCAATTACCGGCAAGATTAATACAGATAACCTTAAGTGGTTAACCAATCAAAATAAAATGGTAATTATTGACAAACTTTCAGGATTAATTGGCTGGAAAAAAAATGAAGAGTATTCCTCAGTAAAATTATCCGAATTTAATATTAACATCCAAAACAGTCTTTCATTTAAGGACGCAAAAATTGAATTAGAGGTTACTAATGAAAACTATATTAAATTTGCTTCTCTTAATATTAATAGAATAAACCTAGAAGCAATCAATAGCTTTATTCTTAAGCTCCCAGATAGTTTCACTGGTTTCTATACCAAATACTCTGCAATATCTCCAACTGGATTTCTTACTGGGCTCAAGCTAGACTGGGTAAAAAATCAAACCTTTAATTTAGATACCAATGTTTTAGGTGTAAGTCTTATGCCTTTTGAAGGTTTTCCTGGGGTAACAAATATTACTGGTGAAGTTAAAATTAACAACCAGAACGGCTATATAAAGTCTGTCTCAAATAATATTGCAATAAAAAATGAAAATATATTTAGAGAGCCATTAAGATTTGACCAATTTTCAGGAATTATTTCTTGGGATAACAATATCTATAATTTTAAAGATGTAAATATTATAAATAATGATCTTCAGGCAGAAATTAATGGTGAGTATTCTCACAGATCAAATGAAGAGAGCGCTATCAACATGGAAATTAATATAGCAAACATTTTAATACCAGAATTAAAAAAGTATTACCCTAAACAATTAGGCGATAAAGCCCTTAATTGGCTCGACACTTCCCTTCTTAAAGGTATAGCAAAAAAAACTGCTATTAAATTTGATGGTAAATTAGCAGACTTTCCTTTTACAGACGGAAATAACAAGCCTGATAGAAGTAAAGGTTTATTTACCATAATCTCTAGCGTTAAGGATAGCTTTATTGAATATGGATCAGGATGGCCTGAAATTGAGGCATTTGATTTTAATATTGAAGTCAATAGTAATTACGTCAAATTTATTGGCCTAAATGGACATATACAAGATAACAGAATAAAAAATATTGAGGCAGTAATTGACAGTTTTAACGTCAAAAGTCCATTGATAAGTGTTAATACCATATTAGATGCTCCAGCTAACAAACTCATTAATGCGATCAATAATAGCCCCATAAAAGATTCAATGAAGGGAGTAACAAAAAATATGATAGGCCACGGGCCAGGAGAACTAAATATATCTTTAGTAATACCTATGGATGATGTAGATAATATTAAATTTACTGGAGCATATGATTTTCAGGGAAGTAAAATTGAGAACCAAAAAATTGGAATACCAAAAATTGAAAATATTTATGGAATATTAGAATTTGATAACAATAATATAAGCATCAAAAAAGCAAATGCAACCCTATACAATTCTCCACTTACTATTGAGTTGGCGACAAATAAGGGTGTAAATCAATTTAGAGTTAATGGGGTATTTAATAATGCATTTGTTGGAGAAATGTTTACCTCGCAATTTTCAAATAAAATTAATGGGGAGACTCCATGGATTGCGGAAATTAATTTATTTAAGGATAAAACAGATATTAATATAAAATCCAACATGGCAGGTTTATCAATCAACTCTCTTGGAATACTAGATAAAAATTCAGATGATTTAAGAAGTTTTAATTTTTCGAAAAAATCTTCCGCTGGGAGCTATGAAAATATAAAATTTAAATACGGGGAATCAGTAACAGCAGAAATTACCCAAGAAAAAGATGGTGATGGAACATTAATTAACAAAGTAGGATTAATATCAGTTAACTCTCCAAATAATGTAATGCCTAAGTCTGGAGTGAGACTAATAGCAAACCTTGACTATATTAATGTAGAAGATTATTTAAGTATTATTGATAATGATGGCGAGTCGTTCCTCACAGAGGCAAGTCTTTTAATTAAAGAGCTTAATATTATGAATTATAAGATTCATAATACATCTATAAAATATATGCCATCAACAAAATCAATAAAATATATGCCACAGAATGAAAATACAGTTATTAAAATTGAATCTAATGAAGTATCCGGCAACCTAAGTTGGAATAGCAATAAGAATTATTTAGTAGCCGAATTAGGAAAAGTACATCTTATAACTGAAAACGAGGAAAGTTATTATAGAGAACCCTTGAAGAATCCTCCAAAGCTTGATGTAAAAATTAATTCGCTTAAGGTAGATAGTGAAGATTATGGGTATGTAGAATTTAGAGGAAATAAAGCTGATTCTGTTTGGAATATTGATCATTTTACTATTGAAAAAGGTGGGTCACCAATATCAGGAAATGGTTATTGGGCAAGTGATTCCCAGAACCCGACAACTAACATAAATTTTGATTGGAAAATGGGAAGTGTTGAGCATACTATGGAGAAACTTGGCTATCACAACCTAATAAAAAATGGTAAAAATGCAAGCATTACAGGCATACTAAATTGGGAAGGTAGTCCATTTAATTTTGACAGCAAGAATCTTTCTGGAAATTTTCTCTTACAAATCAATGATGGAACAATACTTGAATCTGAACCTGGTGTTGCAAGATTGTTTGGCTTATTAACCTTGCAGAACTTACCAAGACGTCTAAGTTTAGATTTTAGTGATATTTTTAGGAAAGGATTTGTATTTGATTCAATTAGCGCAAACGTAAAGGCAGATAATGGAATTTTATATTCTGATAACTTCAAAATGAGCGGGCCTGCAGCAAATGTTCTAATGGGAGGACAAGTAAGTATAGCTGACCAAACCCAGGACATGCATGTCATCGTTAAGCCCCGTGTTAGTGATAGTTTGTCTTTGGCAGGTCTTGTTGGCGGACCATTAGTCGGTGCCGCGGCTTTCATTGCTCAGAAGATGCTTAAGGATCCATTAAATAAAATATTAACATCAGAATATAGATTAATAGGAACATGGGACGAACCGGAAGAAATCCCAATTGAAGATTCTAATTCAAATAAAAATTTATATCGACATCAAGACGAGCAAGAAGAATTAAATGAAGATTCAGGCTTGTTTGGAAATATCATAGATAAAACTATAGTAACCCCTGCCAGTGAGATCATTGATTTTCTAAACCCATTATGACAACACTAGATCTTTCAAAACAATTTATTCTTAACCCAGGAAGCATAAGTTTTTCTGACCTTGATAGAATAATGCAAAAAATTACTAAAAATAATGTTGACTACGCTGATCTTTACTTTCAATATTCCAAGAATGAATTCTGGTCAATCGAGGATAGTGCAGTTAATAACGGTACTTACTCTATAGATCAAGGTGTTGGAATTAGATCTGTAAGTGGAGAAAAAAGTGCCTTTACTTATTCTGATGATATTAATATTAATGCTCTGGATGAAGCCTGTAAGATTGTTAATGCTATTAAGAATCAAGGCCAATCAAATAACGTCCCTTTAAGGACTTCAAAAAAGAGTAGCCAACTATACTCAACTAGCAACCCTCTAGAAAGTCTAGATAGCTTATCAAAAATTAAGTTATTAGAAAAAGTAGAGCAAATAGCCAAATCGCTTGATCCGAGGGTTAAAAAAGTCTCGGCATCATTAGCTGCTCAATATGAAATTATTCTAATTAAGAATTTTCATGGGCAATTAATTGAAGATGTAAGACCACTTGTGAGGCTTTCTATCAGTGTAATAGCAGAAGCAGATGGAAAGAGAGAACAAGGGTCATCTGGAGGGGGTGGTAGATACAATCTTGACTACTTTACCGATGACATACTCACTAAATACGCCTCTGAAGCAGTTAAACAGGCTGTAATAAACCTAGATGCAACAGCTACCCCTGCTGGTTCAATGACTGTAGTTTTAGGGTCTGGTTGGCCAGGAATTTTACTTCACGAAGCAATCGGTCATGGTCTAGAGGGGGACTTTAACAGAAAAGGTACCTCTGCATTTTCAAATAAAATAGGTACACAAGTTGCCGCCAAGGGGATTACTGTTGTTGATGATGGCACAATCAAAAATAGACGGGGATCCTTAAATGTTGACGATGAAGGTAACCAAACCCAAAACACAACGTTAATTGAGGATGGAATGCTTGTGGGCTATATTCAAGACTCATTAAATGCCAATTTAATGAATATGGAAATTACTGGTAATGCTCGAAGAGAGTCTTATGCACATTTACCAATGCCAAGAATGACTAACACCTATATGTTGAATGGTAAGTACCATCCTGAAGAAATTATAAAGTCGGTTGAGAATGGATTATATTCAAACAATTTTAGTGGTGGTCAAGTAGATATCACAAATGGAAAATTTGTATTTGCAGCATCTGAGGCATGGGTAATTAAAAATGGAAAGTTAACACACCCTGTTAAAGGTGCAACGATCATAGGCAATGGTCCAGATATATTGAATAAAGTTAGTATGGTTGGTAATGACATGCAATTAGACTCCGGAGTTGGGACTTGTGGGAAAGAAGGACAAAGTGTTCCAGTTGGAGTTGGACAGCCAACATTAAAAATAGATGAAATTATCGTTGGTGGAACCGGCTAGATAAAAAAATTATTTAACTCTATTTTTATATTCTAAAGTTCTTGTATCAATTTCAATCTTATCACCATTATCGCAAAATAATGGCACCATTAATTCCAAGCCTGTACTAATTTTTGCTGGCTTCATAACCTTACCAGAGGTTGTATCACCTTTAACCGCTGGCTCAGTGTAGGTAATTTCTCTTACGAGTGAATTTGGTAATTCTACAGAAATGGCCTTTTCTTCATAAAATACAACTTCACAATCCATCCCATCTTCAAGGAACTTAAGAGAATCTTCCATACTTTCCTTATCCACTTCATACTGATTAAAGTCACTGTCCATAAATATATAATTTGGATCAGAATAATATGAATAATTAACTGCTTTCTTATCTAAAATTACAACATCAAACTTATCAGTGGCCTGAAATATAGTTTCAGTTGAATTATCTGTCAATAAATTTTTTAATTTCATTTTTACTATTGCAGCATTCTGCCTTCTACCTGATTTTGAGACATTATATTCAGATTTATGAACCACCATAGGCGATGAATCTACCATAATTACATTACCTACCCTTACTTCCTGTGCCGTTTTCATAATAAAGAATCTTAACTATATTTTTTGATACTCAAATTATACTTGAAATTAACTTATCAACAATTTATTAATAGTAAACCTCAAGCACTGAATAAGACCTTTCATCTTTGGTAGTCTCAACATTAACAATATCTCCTACAGACCTACCCATCAGTGATTTAGCTAAAGGCGAAATCCAGCTAATATTTTCAGGGGCGTGATTAATCTCTTGAGCCCCCACAATTCTTATGGTCAGTAACTTACTTTTAATATCATCATTTATAACAACAAATGCACCAAAAAAAATTTGCTTTTCAGGTACTACAATATCTCGACGAACGATCTCAGCATCCTCTATATTAATAATCAAATATTTAATTCTAGAGTCAATCTGACGTAATTTTTTTTTACCGTATATATAATCGCCATTTTCACTTCGATCTCCATTACCAGCCGCCCAACTTACAACCTTAACAATTCCTGGTCGCTCAATCTTTATCAAATGATTTAGTTCGTCCTGTAATTTTTTAAAACCTTCAGGTGTTATGTAATTTTTAATAAATATTCTCTTATACTTAATTAGAACTAATTTCCTATTACTCGAGTTACAATTATCCATGATGTTTACAAATTCTTATAATGCGATTTTATGCCAAACTGAAAATCAAGTTAATGATATTCAGATGATATTTAGGAATAAAAATAAAAATACCCCTATTCCAGAAATTAAAGTAATTGATCGTTGGCTATTTGAGAAATTTGAAGAATTCTGCATGATTAAATTTTCAGATAAAAATTACAAGTTACTTAATGGGATAGATGAAAAGTTTATATGGGAAGAAATTATAAAATCTGAGAAAGTCCTATCAAAACCTAATTTTGCACAACATGACATTGAAAACCTCTGTCAATTGGCGCGAACAGCAAATAAACAAATTGAAGAATATTGTATAAATAAAGAAGATTTAAGAGAAAATACTGCCACAAATGGAATTATTATGAAATGGCGAGAGAAATTTAAAGAAAGATGTAAGCATCTCAAAATAAATCCATTGTATGAATTTATACCTTTTTTTATTGAACAACAAAAAAACAAAAACATTATTAATGGGCAATCACTATGCATAATAGGCTCTGATACTAACCTAATTATTTATACCAAATTAATTGACATCCTAAGCAGAACAAATAATGTAACAAAGTACGAAGAGAATAATGGAGCTAACAACAAAATAAAAGTATATGCATGCGATGACTATCAAGCAGAACTGCATGCTGTTACAGATTGGATCAAAGCGAAACATGACCAAAAACTAAACCATCTTCTAATAATTAGTCCAGTGTTAGAAAAATTTCAAATAAAACTACAAAATCATATCGATCGAGAAATTCAACCTAAAATATTTACAAATATTGAATATGAAAATATCTATAACTCAAGCCTCAGAAGACCTTTATCAAAAGAACCAATAATTAGCGCTACATTTAATCTAATAAAACTTAATATGAGCGGAGAAGTATCAACAGAAATTATTTGTGATTTACTTAAATTTAATAATTGGATTGATGATCAAGAACAACAAGATAGAGAGAAATTAGCCCATTATATTTCCAGTAAAAATATAAAAAAAATCAGCCTAAATAGGCTAATGGGCATAATTCATAATGACACTAAATTAAAAGATTTAGGTCTCAATAAACTTGAAATTATCCTTAACGAAATTATAAAAAATCAGGAATTATGGGTTAATTCTAATTATATTAATGAATGGGTAACTCTTACAAGATTGTTCCTAGATACCATTCAATTAGGAGAAATTAATAAATTATTACCGTTTGAAATCAATAATATAGATACTTTTTATAAATCATTACATCAATTATATTTAAATAAAATATTTACAAAAAAAATTACATTTTCAGAGTATTTAGAGAAATTAAGCTTTTACTTAGAAGGCTTTGTTCCGGAGCCATATAACGATAATGCAACAATTGATATATATGGATTTGATGAATACCCAATAAAAAAATATGACGCGATTTGGGTAATGAATATGAATGATACTTACTACCCTGGAAACAAGCAGATCAATCCATTTTTATCAAAAAAAATTCAAGATAAGTACCATATTAATGACAATCATAGTTTAAAAATTGACCTTGAGACTAAGCTAAAGAGAATAAAAAACTCTTCAGAAGACATAACAATTTCATACTCCAAAGAAGATCAAGATATAAGTCTTGAAAAAACTAAATTACCAAATGAAATTGATATTATTTCTGATGAGGATTATGTTGATAAAAAAGAACCGTATAATAATAGTGAAGATGAAGAAATTATTGAGGACCATTTAGCCCCTCCCCTGAATTCTGAGCTTGTTGAAATCCACCAAGGAATTAAATGCCTAGAGGCTCAGCTAATTTGCCCAGCATGGGCATTTTATAGCTTTAGGCTTGGTGCAGAAGGTTATGAATTTGATGTACAAGACGAAATATCACCAATGGCTAGAGGAAATCTCGCACATAAAGTATTAGAACTCTTTTGGAGGTCTATGAACCACTCAGATAAACTTTTAAATATCCTAGATTCTGACCTGGCAATTAAAATTGATGAGATTGTTAATACTGCAATTACTGACTATAGAAAAAACTATCCATTGATGCCAAAAGTTCTTATTGAAGTAGAAAGGAAGCAGCTTAAGCAGACCTTAACTAAATGGGTGGATGTTGAAAAAAAACGTAACCATGAGTTTGAAATCATAAATACGGAAGAAAAACATCAAATAAATATTGATCGTATGCAATTTAATATAAAAATTGATCGAATTGATTTAATCGACTCTAATAAAAAAATTATTATTGATTACAAGACTGGAGAAACAGAATCAATCAATAGTCTCTATAAGGATAGTTTAAACAGTTTACAGCTACCTATCTACGCATGCTTTAGCAATCACAAAGATATTGATGGAGTTGTGTATGCAAAATTAAACAGAAAAAAATACACGCTAAACGGTATATCGAGAGAAAAGCTTGCGGCCTACGTCAAATTTAATGATAAGAAAAACCCAAAAATTCAAACATGGGATGAATTATTAACATTTTGGCATAACAAAATTAATTCTATAGCCTCAGACTATCTATCGGGAAAGGCTGAAGTTGTTGTATTTGATGAGGATGATTTGAAATACTGTAAGGTAAAATCCATTCTTCGTTTATCTGATAGTAGCCACTATAACTCTGCAAACTCGGAATGATGGTAAAAACAAACGAAATTGATGATGAAAATGTAAGAGCTGAAGTTATTAATGATCCTAGTTCTTTTATCCTTTCTGCCCCAGCAGGATCAGGAAAAACAACGTTACTAGCTAAGAGAATTGTAAAACGTCTATTAGAGGTTAATGACCCAAACGAAATTATCGCATTAACCTTCACAAAAAAAGCAGCAAATGAAATGAGTAATAAAGTTAAGGCTGTTCTTAAAAGGACGGAAAAGACCTTTGATGGGCCTTTTATACAAGAACAATTAAATAAGCACTCCAAAAAAAATAATTGGGACGATAACTATATAGGCAATTTAAAAATAATGACTTTAGATTCGCTAGCCTTTCAAATATTGCGAAAAGAACCACTTTTAAGTGATTACCCAAAAGTTGAAGAGTTGACTGAGAACCTTAATGACTTATATGAAATAGCCATTAATGAAGTTATTAAAGAACCTCAAAATTATCAGGATGTAGAGAAGGTACTTTTATATCTTAATGAAAATCACCAGACTATTGTTAATGAGTTTGTGGGAATGTTAAAGAAAAGGGACCAATGGTTGCCGCCTCTTATTGAGCTGTCAAAATTCAACGACAGCCAAATTGAGGAGTTTTACATTAGCTCCTACCATAAGGAAATGGGCAAAAGGATTGATGAGATTAATAAGTTATTTACGGCATTAGAGATTGAGGAATTAAGAGCAATTTACATAGAGCTAAAATCAAAAAAAAATCCTGAGTTACAACAGCAATTTGATCCTAAAAATACAGAGTCCTGGAAAGATTTACTTAGTTTAATCTATACGAAAGAGCATACTATTAGGGCTAAATTTAAGGATAAGATGCTTGAAAAAATTTCTAAAATATTTAATAAAAATATCAATAAAATTAGTATTTTAAAAGATTTTAATAATGTTTTAAATGAAGATAATATAAAAGATATTTTTCCAATAATGCCTTCCCTATTTAGATTATTAACGCTTATGTATGCCGAGCTAAAGATAGCACTTAAAGGGAAAAACCAAATTGATTTTACTGAGGTGCAATTGACAGCAATTGCCGTATTAAAAGAGCGTCCAATTGAGGTTGTTCTTGGTCATGACGTCTCTCATATTTTCGTTGACGAATACCAAGATACCAATGACTCACAAGAAGCCTTTTTAAAATTGATAACCAATAATTTTCATTATGATCCGAGTAAATCCTTGTTTATTGTTGGTGACTCAATGCAATCTATATACAGATTTCGTAAAGCTGAAGTTAAGCATTTTATTAATGCTAAGAGAGATGGTATTGGTGGATTAAAATTAAAGAATCGAGAGTTAAATAAAAATTTTAGGTCATGCAAAAAAATCATTAACTGGTGTAACGACTATATGCCTATGATATTCCCACAGGAAAATTCAGATAAAGGTGCAGCTCCTTATTTACCTTTTACTTATGGCGGCGAGGAGGTGGGGGATGGAACATCAATTCACTACCTCCAAACAAATGCTTTTACAAAAAAAAGCTTGTTTAGGGCAGAAGCAAAATTTGTCGTTGAGAAAATAGAATCGCTTAGAAAAGAAAAACCCGGTCTTGAAATAGCGATGTTAACTAGAACTCGACAAACTATAAGAGAGATTCTTAGTGAAATGCGCCGTAAAAAAATTCCCTTCAAGGCTATTGGAATTGATCAGGTTAAAGACCAACAAATATATCAAGATATTATGTCTCTCACTAAAGCACTTTACAATCTAGATGACAAGGTCCACTGGATAGCAATATTAAGAGCACCATGGTGCGGACTAGACCTTAGGTCTCTTTCTATCTTATTTGAATATAACCACAATAAAGATGCTTGGGAGGTCATTAATGACACTAATATCACTAATAAGCTTGATGAAGATAACAAGAAGAGACTATATTTCTTAAGAAATGTTATTACAAGAACAATAGGTTATAGAGGTAGGGTGTCTCATCGATTTTTCATAGAATCAGTTTGGAGAATGTTGATGGGTGATAAATGTTTAAGAGATAATGATGATTTAGATCATATAGACACATTTCTAGATCTAGTAGATGAATGTAGTAATTCATTATCAATAAATTTTAATAAATTAGATAAGATCACGGATGAGATACATATTACAAATAATACAACCGGTAAAAATCCAGTTAAAATTTCCACGATACATGCTGCAAAAGGATTGGAATATGATTGTGTGATTCTTCCAAACCTAAATAGAAGAGTAAAGCCTGATGATAAGCCCTTAATCCTTCTTGATGGGGATAATTTAATTTCAATTAAGAATAATAACGAAAAGACAGAAAATCTTTTCAACTATAACTGGAAAAAAGAAAGAATTAGGATAAAAAATGAGCAGATAAGATTATTGTATGTCGCTATCACAAGAGCAAAAAAAGAGTGTCATTTAATTTTTTCAATTAATGAGAAAAAAATTGAAGAAGACGATGAAGAAATTACAATTAAGGAAGATAGGATTACAAAAATTGAGAATGACCCAAATATTGAAGGAAATAGTCTTCTTAAAATTTTATGGCCAATTGTCAGAGATAAAGAAATCATAAAAATTAAAGCAGAAAAACCCTTAAAAATTGATGCCAATATTCCAAAATTAAGGCGCTTAAAGATAGAGCATTATTCTCAAGAAATAGAAGCACATCCTCCATCCCCTAAACATGAAATAAAGAAAAACCATCAAAATAATATCCATACATTCACTGGGATATTAATTCATAAATATTATAAATTAATTATTAAAAATCAAGAAGATATAAATAAAATATTAAGTAATAAATTAGATTTTATTATGGCATATTTTAATGATTATGGCTTCAAGCTCAACGAAATAAAAGAAGCAAAGAAGGTTATAACCAGCTCATTAAGTTCCTTACTAAATAGCAAGGATGGAAAATGGATTTACCAACTTTACCAAGATGACATAATGGAAGCTGAGTATTTATTTGATGAAGAAAATATATTTGAAAAACGTATCCCTGATAGAACTTTTATCCATGATAATAAAAGATGGATTGTGGATTACAAAGTCGTATTTAATGATAAAAATTTAATCCCAGAAGCAAAAAAGCATACTACTCAACTTAAAAAGTATGAAGCATTATTTGATGATAAATATCAAATTCAAAAAGCAATTTATTTTACCGCTCAAGGTTATTTAGTTCTTCTTTGATATTAAATCTTTTAAAATATTTTTCACAAACATTACTCTATCTTCAACCAACTCAATCGATATTGTAATTTTTAGTTTGTCTGGACCATTCATCTTGTAGCGTTGGTCAGACTGAATTAAATCAATAATTTTAATTGGGTCGATATCAATGTCTTTTGAGAATGTTAATTCAATAATACTCTTCCCAGCATCAACTTTTACTATTTCATACCCATCAATATCTATTCTAAGCTGATGAAATAGAATCAAGTTCTTGGTTTGCTCTGGCATTAGACCAAATCGATCAATTAGCTCTTCCTTTAGTTCATTTAACTGCTCTTTATTATTTGTATTTGATAATCTCTTATAAATAATCAGTCGTTCATTTACGTTTTGGCAGTATGTGTGAGGTAGTATTGTTGGTACATGTATATTAATATCTTTTGCTATATTTAGCGGTTTATCTACGTCTAATCTCTTGCCATCTTTTAATTGTTTTACTGCATGGTTTAGCATATCGATGTAAAGGTTAAATCCAATCTCATGTATTTCTCCACTCTGATTATCCCCCAATAATTCGCCTGCACCCCTTATCTCCAGGTCATGAATTGCTAAATAGTATCCAGCACCCAGATCCTCAAGCAACTGAATAGCCTCTAGCCGTTTTTTTGCATGAGATGTAATTTTTTTATCTTCATCTAATAGGAGATACGCATAGGCCTGGTGATGAGACCTCCCCACCCTCCCACGTAATTGATGAAGTTGAGCTAGTCCAAACTTATCTGATCTATTAATGATAATTGTATTAGCTGTCGGGATATCAATGCCTGTTTCTATAATGGTTGTACACAGTAACAAATTAATTCTTTGCTGATGGAAGTCTTGCATAACATGCTCAAGCTCCTGCTCCCGTAATTGTCCATGAGCAACCCCTATACGAGCTTCGGGTAATAATTCTTCTAATTTTTCACAAATTGATTGAATAGTATTAACTTCATTATGTAAAAAATAAACCTGCCCCCCTCGATTAAACTCACGCAGAACTGCCTCTCTAATTATTCCTTTACTATGATCGACTACAAATGTTTTAATCGACAGTCTTTTTTGAGGTGGGGTGGCAATAATAGAAAACTCTCTCAAACCCTCCATTGCCATTGATAAGGTTCTAGGAATAGGCGTTGCAGTCAGGGTTAATACATCTACATTTGTACGGAATGATTTAAGCTCTTCTTTTTGACGAACGCCAAAACGATGCTCTTCGTCAATAATCACAAGGCCCAAATCCTTAAATTTTATATCTGATTGCAAAAGTCGATGAGTTCCGATAATTATATCTACTTGTCCTTGAGATAATTTTAGAATTGATTCGGCCTGCTCTTTCTTTGTCTTAAATCTTGATATTTCATTTATTTTTACGGGCCAACTTGCAAATCGATCACAAAAATTATTATAGTGTTGCTCTGCAAGTAAGGTTGTCGGAACCAGAATAACAACCTGCTTACCGCTCATTACAGATATAAATGCCGCTCTTAGCGCTACCTCTGTTTTGCCAAAGCCAACATCACCACAAATCAACCGATCCATAGGCCTTTTTGATTCCATGTCTTTAATAACACTTTCAATAGCCTCTTTCTGATCTGGAGTTTCTTCGAATGGAAAACCTTCCACAAAACGCTCGTAATCCACTAAATTTATTTTTGAACTGTACCCTTCTTTAAGCGATCTCTTTGAATATAAATTTAATAAATCTGCAGCAGTATCATGAATTTGAATTAATGCCTTTCTTTTAGCTTTTTCCCAAGTTCCTGAACCTAATTTATGGAGTGGTGCAGTCTCCATTGGTCCTCCAGAATACCTTGAGATTGAATGTAACTGAGAAACTGGTACATAAAGCTTATCCTCATTTGCATAGTGAAGTTGAAGAAACTCTGTAACACCATCACCCAGATTAAGGTCAACTAATCCCTTATAACGACCAACACCGTGATGTTCGTGGACCACTGGATCGTCTATATTTAACTCCGTGAGATCCTTTACAATAACTTCACTATTAAAATTTTTATCTCTAGTTGAGCGCTTGGATTGCTTTATAAAGTTTGGAAATATCTCTGCTTCAGTTACCACTATAAATTCATCAGAGACAAATCCATTATGTAATGGACTCACAATAAGGCTAAATTGATTCGGTTCGAGCAGAAAGTGAGACCATGTATCTACTGATTTATGGTTTATCTCAGATTGATTTAGAAGATCAGACAAACTCTCTCTTCTACCAAGACCCTCTGCACATATTAGTACCTTTTTATTTTTCTGATCTTGATAATTTTTTAGTTTAAATAAAGGTAAATCTTTTGCTCTTTCAATACTTAGATCCGGCAAAGTTTCAAGCAATTCATTACTCTTCCTCTTTAACTCAGGATAGCAATTAAGAGATTTAAAAAAAATATCAGGTCTTAAAAGTAAGTCTTCTGGACTTAGGATTGGTCGATCAGTGTCGTAAGCATATAATTTAAACCTACCTTCTGTCTCATCCCAATAATTCTGAGCAGAAGCAGCTAAGTTATTAGACTTTATGGTGATATCTTTTGGATCGAGGTAATCAAAAATGGTATTTGTCGTTTCATAGAATAAAGGTAAGTACCACTCCATACCGGCAAATGGGATGCCTTTGCTAATTGTCTTGTAAATTTTTGATTTAGAAGGATCACCTTCAAATTTCTCTCTATAATTCTGCCTGAATGCAGTAATACCAGTATCATCAAGTGGGCATTCCTTTGCAGGCAAAAGTTTAATTTCATTAACTGGATATAAGCTTCTTTGAGTATCAGCATCAAATGTTCTTATTGAGTCAATTTCATTGTCAAAAAAATCAATACGGTAAGGCACAATTGATCCCATCGGGAATAAGTCAATAATTCCACCTCGCATAGCGTACTCACCGGGATTTATAACCTTATCTACATACAAGTAGCCATTTGCGATTAAACGACCCTTAAAAGAGCTAATATCTACAGTATCGCCTTTTTTAAACTGAAAGCTATATTGTTCAATATAAGAGCGCGGCGGCATCCGATGTAAGACTGTTGATATTGGCAACAAATTTATGTCGAATTCTTTTTGAGTCATCTGATAAAGAGTTAAAAGCCGCTCAGATGTTAAATCTGGATGTGGAGAAATTTGATCGAAAGGCAATGTCTCCCAGTCGGGTAGAAGGTTTACATTAAGTTCTGGATAAAACCATGAAATCTCTTCTTTCAGCTTAATCGCCTCAAACACACTAGATGTAATAATATTTATTGAGCGTTTGTCATTCTTTAAAAATTTGACAAAAAATTTACCAATAGCAATACTAAGAGGCAATCTAGACTCAAGAAAAAGTTCTTTTGATGAAATGTTATTTACTATTGATGTAGTCATGCATTACTATCTTTATTAATCGTAGCATTATAAACAACAATTTCTAACTAATAGGATTTATGTCATGAATGATAAAGAATTAGTTGCACACGCAGCATTGGATTATGTAGAAGATAATATGATTATTGGTCTTGGGACAGGCTCTACAGCCAATTACTTTATTGATGGACTGGCAAATAAAATAAAATCTGAGGGTCTATCCATAAATGTTGTTGCAAGCTCAACCGTAAGTCAAGAAAGGGCTAATCAGGCAGGCATAAAATATATATCAATTGATCAAATTGAAAAAATTGATCTTTATGTAGATGGCGCAGATGAGATAACAAATGATCTCGTCCTTCTTAAAGGAAGAGGTTATGACTTAGTTAAAGAGAAACTTTTAGCGTCTTCAAGTTCGAAATTTATTGTCATAGCTGATAAATCAAAAATTGTTGCTAAAATCAGCGAAAAGTTTCCAATTCCTATCGAAATTACGCCAATTGCATGGAAAATAACAAAAAATACTATCGAAAAAATATCTAAAACATGTGTTTTAAGGAAAAATGCTGCGGGTGATGCATACGCAATTACCTCATACGGAAACTTTGTTTTAGATTGCCACATTGAATATGATGATATTCGTATACTTTCAAAGGTTATATCTGAAATACCTGGAGTGTTTGAACATGGTATCTTTTACAATTTACCTATCACCGCAATAATTGCTAACCAAGGAAATATTAGTCAAATTAGCTATTAATTTATTTAACGCAAATTATTTTTAGCCCGTCCATGTATGGTAAAAGCACAGTTGGGACCTCAATATCTCCATTTTCCAATTGATTGTTCTCAATTACAGCAACCAGAGCCCTTCCAACAGCAAGTCCAGACCCATTTAATGTATGCATTAATTTATTTTTTCCGTCAATATCTTTAAACCTTGCTTTTAATCTTCGAGCTTGAAAATCTTCGCAATTTGAGACTGAAGATATTTCTCTGTAGCATTGTTGTGAAGGAATCCAGACTTCAATATCAAAGGTTTTTGCAGCACCAAAACCTATATCACCTGTGCATAAAGATACTACCCTATATGGTAAATCAAGTTTTTTAAGTATATTTTCAGCGTGATTAACCATTTCATCTAAAGCTTCATAACTTTTTTCTGGATGAGTAATTTGAACCATCTCAACCTTATCAAACTGATGTTGTCTGATCATTCCTCTAGTATCTTTTCCATATGAGCCAGCCTCAGATCTAAAACATGGGGTTAATGCTGTGAGCTTTAAAGGAAGTTCATCATTAGTCAAGATTACATCACGCACAAAATTAGTTAAAGTTACTTCACCTGTCGGTATTAAATATAAACTTTCTTCACTATTACCTTTTTTTGTGATGAATAAATCCTCAGCGAATTTTGGTAATTGCCCTGTGCCCAACAAGGAATCCTCATTAACCAAATAAGGTGTATAGCATTCTTCATAACCATGATCATTAACCTGAGTATCAATCATCATTTGACCTATTGCGCGATGAAGTCTAGCTATATCTTTTCTCATTACTACAAATCTAGCTCCAGATAATTTAGATCCTAAATCAAAATCTAAACCATGCAATGCTCCAATATCAACGTGATCCTTCGGTGCAAAATTAAATGATTTAACAGAACCAAACTCTCTCACAATAAGGTTGTCATTTTCATTTTTCCCTTCTGGTACAGTTGGGTGTGGGATGTTGGGTATATCTAATAAAAGAACTTGTAGATCACTTTGAATTTTTTCGAGTTGCTCCTCATAGGACTTTAAAGCTTCAGCAGTTGAATTAACTTGCTTCATCAATTCGTCAACTTTATTTCCTTTTGACTTTTCTAATCCTATCTTTTTTGAAACTTGATTTCTTTGTTCTTGCAATTCCTGTGCTTTGACTTGCATAGATTTTCGCTGCTGCTCTAGCTTTTCAAATTTTTCAGCATTAAGTTTGTAGCCACGTTTTCCTAATGCTAGCTTTACCTGTTCTGTTTGGTCTCTGAGTGTATTAATATTAATCATTTTTTTTCCGGTTCTTTTCGTTATATTTTTTATCAAGGCTCCTAAGGTACTCAATTTTTTCTAAAATCTTTTTTTCAAGGCCGCGGTCTGTTGGTTTATAAAATTCTACAGCGTCTAAGCCCTCAGGAAAATAATTTTCTTCGGCAGCATATCCCTCAGGTTCATTATGAGCATATCGATAGTTTTTTCCATAATCTAGCTCTGACATTAATTTTGTTGGGGCATTTCTAAGATGTATAGGCACATCATAGTGCTTCTGGCCTCCTACAAAAGATTTAACCTGGTTGTATGCTACATATGATGCATTGCTTTTTGCAGCCATTGCTAGGTAAATGGTTGCATTACATAGGGCAAGCTCTCCCTCTGGGAAACCCAACCTTTCATATATCTGGTAAGCCTCTAAAGCAATTGACTGAGCCCTTGGATCAGCGAGGCCAATATCCTCAATTGCAATTCTAATAATTCTTCTAGCAAGATAAAGTGGGTCTGCACCTCCATCGATCATCTTAATTAACCAGTAAATTGATGCGTTTGGATCAGATCCTCTTACCGACTTATGCAGTGCTGATATTTGATCATAAAATTGATCTCCACCTTTATCAAATTTTCTAGTTTTATCTGAAATTAATTTCTCTATTAACTCTTTGTTAACGACCAAATTTTTTGAATCACTTGAATTTATAACCATCTCTGCTAAATTCAATAAACGCCTTGCATCTCCATTAGCATAAGAAATCATTAACTCTTTAGAAGTTTTATCAACAGTAATCTCATCACTAATAAATGCTTTATTTAAAATTTCAAGTAGATCTTTATCAACTAAGGACTTTAATACATAAACTTGACATCGACTGAGTAATGCAGAATTTACTTCGAATGATGGATTCTCGGTTGTTGCTCCAATAAAAGTAATTAGTCCAGATTCAATATGAGGGAGGAATGCATCTTGTTGGCTCTTATTAAAACGGTGAACTTCGTCAACAAATAAAATAGTCTTTTTATTATGTTGGTCTCGAGCAAATTCTGCCCTTTCTATTGCCTCTCTAATTTCTTTTACCCCTGATAGCACGGCAGAAATTGAAATAAATTCTGATTCAATAGTATTTGCAATAACTCTTGCAATAGTTGTCTTTCCTACACCTGGTGGACCCCAAAGAATCATTGATGGTAGCTTATTTGATTCTATAGCAACCTTTAGAGACTGGCCTTCCCCTAATATATCAAGCTGACCAATAATTTCATCAAGTTTTTTCGGTCGTAATTCTTCAGCGAGAGGAGCACTATTTTTTTGCATTAATTAATTTTTAATTACTTCCACGTTTTCTGGGGTATTAAATAAGAAAAATTCATCATTAATTTTATTATTAACTTCAAGATTCTTAAAAATAATAATAGTTGTTCGATTAAAGTTATCTAGTACTCTCATTTCTTTTATTTTATCAGCTTCAAAATTTATAAGCACACTCTTAAATGTAGTTAGTAATTTGTCCTTAGGTGTAGCTTGAAACCAATTTTTTGACTCGATATTTTTTACATAATTAAGATCAAATGAATTAGAAATATCTCCACTAACAAGAAGCATTGCAGGGCTAATGCCACCCAATTTATCCAATGAACTAATAATAACCTGCTTTAAGTCAGGGTCATAAAGGTAAAGTAGCTCGCCATCTGAAATAATTTGACTTTCATAAGGTTCTTTATATCTCCATCTAAAAAAATTAGGTTTTTTAAAAGAAAATGTGCCTGAATCCTCTTGAACTAATATGCTATTTTGATCTATAACTTTCTGAATGAAATTACCTTGGGCAGAATTCATTTTTTCAATAAGTTTTGAAAAATCATCTAGATCTTTTGCGCAAATATTGAACGAGATTAATACAGCAGACAAATACTTAATCATTGTTATTTGGTGCAACAATCTCACGATTACCATTGCTTTGCATTGGTGTTACTATGCCAGCTTTTTCCATATCCTCAATAATTCTTGCAGCACGATTGTAACCAATCCTTAGGTGTCTTTGTACATAAGAAATTGACGCTTTTTTAGTCTTCAAAACGATCGCAACTGCCTCATCATAAAGAGGATCTTTTTCACCAGAACTGCTCGATTCATCTGAGGAAAACGATGCATCCCCCTCATTGGGATTCAAAATTTCATCTCGGTAAATAGGTTCGCCTTTTGTCTTCAGGAAATTTACAACCTTATGTACCTCTTGATCTGATACGAACGCACCATGAATCCTTACTGGATAACCGCTTCCAGGAGGCATATAAAGCATATCTCCTTTACCTAGTAATGTTTCTGCTCCCATTTGATCAAGAATGGTTCGTGAATCAATTTTGCTTGAGACCTGAAATGCAACCCGTGCCGGAATATTTGCTTTAATTAATCCAGTTATAACATCTACAGAAGGTCTTTGTGTAGCTAGCACTAAATGAATACCTGATGCCCTTGCTTTCTGGGCAAGTCTTGCAATAAGTTCTTCTATTTTTTTGCCCATCACCATCATTAGATCAGCTAGCTCATCAATTACAATAACGATTTGCGGAAGATCTTCAAGTGTCTCTGGATCTTCAGGGTTGAGAGAAAAAGGGTTAGTAAGTGGTGTATTCTGCTCGATAGATTTTTTTAGTTTTTCATTGAATCCAGCTAAATTTCTCACCCCAAATGTAGACATCAACTTATATCGTCTTTCCATTTCTGCAACACACCAATTCAGTGCATGGCCTGCTTGCCTCATATCGGTAACAACTGGCGCAAGCAAATGAGGGATACCTTCATAAACTGAAAGTTCGAGCATTTTTGGATCAATGAGAATCATTTTTACTTCCTTAGCATTCGCCTTATAAAGCAGACTTAAAACGAGTGCATTAATTGCTACTGATTTACCTGAACCAGTTGTCCCTGCAATTAAAAGATGTGGCATTCTAGCGATATCAGCTACTTCAGCTTTACCTGAAATATCCTTGCCTAAAGCAACTGTAAGTAATGCGCTGTTATCAGCAAACACTTTTGAGCTCATAATTTCTGATAAATAGACAACCTGTCTATTGGGATTCGGTATCTCTAAACCCATACAGGTTTTTCCAGGAATTGTTTCAACAACTCTTACACTAACTACCGATAATGCTCTAGCAAGATCTTTTGCTAAATTGATCACCTGGCTACCCTTAACACCGGGGGCCGGCTCAAATTCATAACGTGTTATAACTGGGCCAGGTTGAGCTGAAATTACTTTTGCCTCGATACCAAAATCTAATAATTTTTTTTCAATAAGACGCGATATAAATTCAATTGTCTCTGAGGACTGAACCTCTAATTGTTTTGGTGGTTGATCTAAAAGATGAAGTGGAGGTAATTCGACTGTGTTATCACTAAAAAGATTTGTTTGCTTTTCTTTGATAACTCTAACACTTTCCTTGATTGCTGTTTTTGGCTCAATAATCGCAACAGGGGGTCGACTTTCTAATCTTTTTCTTTCTTCGTCAACAAACTCACTTCGTTGCTGTTCAAATTTTTTTCCTTCTCTTCTATCTTGCCAATCATAAAATTTTTCATATACTAAACGACCAAGATTAAAAATAAAATTACCTACACCTTCTGCAATATTAATCCATGACCAACCAGTAAATAAACTAAACCCAATAGCAAAGCTAATCAAAAGAAAAATTAATGACCCTATGTACCCAATTGTTTTTCTTAATAATTCATTTGCAAGATAACCTAACATGCCTCCTTGTTCTGATGGAAGGCTAACATCCAAATTTATAATATGTCCTGCCTCAAATGTAGAAGAAGATGTAATAAGAAGTAAAAAACCTAGGTAATGCACTAGTAGGATATGTTTAGTTTTATAATCTTCGTTTTCAATTCGAGGATAAATCAAAAAAATACTATAAATACTTAAGAATACTAACCACCAGGATGACATTCCAAATATATATAAAGAAAAATCTGAGAAGTATGCCCCAAAAATTCCTCCTAAATTTGTTATTGTAAGGTCAACATTTACTGCATTAGACCAAGATTGATCTGAAGGATTGAATGTAGCTAAAGCTAGGGTCATATATAACCCAATAAATAATAAGACAAACCATGAGGCCTCACGAATAATTCTGTTAGCTAGGATCCGTGGAGAATTTTGGCTGACTAAATTTTTTTTAATATTTTTTTTTGATTTTTTACTAGATAACAATTTTAGGTACTCTCATAAATTTTTATATTAAAATTATATCAGTATGTCTTCCAATTATTACCTACTACTATGTCAAACGAAAAAATAAAATTAAGGCTATATTTTATTAATTTGTTTGATTCATTATCACTACTCCACTAAGATTATAAATTAAATTTAATAAATTCGAGATAAATCTAATATGACAAAACATTCGCCCTTAATTATTCTTGGTTCTGGCCCAGCGGGCTATTCAGCAGCAGTATATGCAGCTAGAGCCAATTTAAAACCACTATTAATTACCGGTGTTGCACAAGGTGGACAGCTCATGACAACTACCGAGGTTGATAATTGGCCAGCTGATGCAGATGGAGTAATGGGGCCTGAACTAATGAGTCGATTTGAAAAACATGCACGTCGATTTAATACTGATATTGTTTTTGATCACATTCACACCTGTCATCTCAAGGAAAAACCTTTTCGTCTAATTGGTGACAATAATGATTATACCTGTGATGCACTAATTATCTCCACAGGTGCTTCTGCCAAATATCTTGGAATAGAAAGTGAAACTTCTTTTTTAGGTAAAGGTGTTTCAGCTTGTGCAACATGCGATGGTTTCTTTTACAAGAATCAAGAAGTTGCAGTTATTGGCGGAGGAAATACAGCAATTGAAGAAGCTCTTTATCTATCTAATATTGCAAGTAAAGTGACAATAATTCATCGTCGAGATAAGTTTAGAGCTGAAGCAATCATGATGGACAAGGTTCATGAGCGAGTTAAGGAAGGAAAAATAGTATTAGAGCTCTTCCATGAACTAGATGAAGTAGTTGGTGATGATTCTGGTGTCACCGGTATTAAAATTAAATCAACTGAAACAGGATCAATCAAACTAATTGAATTACATGGAGTATTTATCGCAATTGGTCACAAACCAAATACAGATATTTTCGAAGGTCAGCTTGAAATGGAAAATGGATATATCTTAACCCAATGTGGTAGGCAGGGTAATTTTACTGCGACTAGCATTGAAGGAGTATTTGCTGCAGGAGACGTACAAGACTTTATATATCGTCAAGCTGTGACAAGTGCAGGAACTGGATGTATGGCGGCGCTTGATGCAGAGCGTTACTTAACTACATAATGGCTGAAGATGATGACCTATTTTGGGAAGAAGTTAAGGACGTTAAACCATTAAAGGTTAAATCAAAATTAATTGATACGGCAAAAAAAAAGCCAAAACCTAGGCCTATTGCGCAACAACTTATCGAAGATGAAAGAAATGTACTTATTGAATCGTTAAGTGATGAATATATAAGTAACTCAATTGAATTAGATGAAGATTCATCTTACTTACGTAATGGTCACTCTCCAGATATTATCAAGAGACTAAAAAAGGGATACTGGACAATACAAGGCTCTATTGACCTTCATGGAATGATTTCGAGAGAGGCTAAAGATTACATAGTTGATTATATTCAAGAGTGTAAAAAGAAAAAGGTAAGATGTATTAGGATAATCCATGGCAAAGGCTATGGCTCAAAGAATAAAGAGCCCGTTCTTAAAAAAAAGGTTAGAAATTGGCTTATGCAAAAAGATGAAGTAATTGCCTACTCTGAAGCACCAAGACATGATGGCGGGAGTGGGGTTGTAATTGTATTACTTAAAGAGTACTAAGACTCAAAAGACTGAATAGTACAAATTGCTTGTGCAGCTATACCTTCTGCACGACCTATAAAACCAAGACCTTCTGTTGTTGTTGCCTTTATATTTATTTGCGTTAGTCCACACAAGCAATCTTCAGCGATATTTTCAATCATTTCTTTAGTATGGGGTGAGATTTTTGGTAATTCACAAATTACAGTAGCGTCGATATTATTAATTTTGTAACCCTTATCTTGTACCAAGCCAACTACAACCCTTAAAATATCTCTTGAGCTCATATCCTTAAATTTTAGATCATTATCAGGAAAATGATTGCCAATATCTCCTAAACCTGCAGCTCCTAAAATAGCATCACTAATAGAATGGAGTAATACATCTGCATCTGAATGTCCATCTAACCCTAACGGATGATCAATAGTTACTCCACCAATAATGCAGGGGCGTCCAGCACTAAACTTATGAACATCAAAACCTTGCCCTACTCTAATCATTTTTTTCCTTTACTATCTGGATTAAATACTACTTTGATATGTTCCATGTCTTCAGGATAAGTAACCTTAAAGTTATTGGGGCTACCTAAAAATATTTTTGGTTTTTTTCCTAAAGACTCTACTGCCTCACATTCGTCTGTTGGAAAACCATTAAATTTTTCAATAGCTTGTTTTAGTAATTTATATCTAAACATTTGTGGTGTTTGAGCTAACCAAATCTCATTACGGTTTTCGGTACCTATAATTACACCCGACTTGTCAACGCGCTTAACTGTATCTACAACTGGGATTGCCATAATGCCACCAACTTTATGACTACCTATTTCTAAAATAAAATTGTTAACCATCGACTCATTAATACCTAATCGAGCAGCATCATGAATCATTATCCAATCACTTTTATCTACATTTTTTTTGATCTGATTTAAAGTATTTAATACAGTTGCTGAGCGCGTGCTACCGCCTGATTTATAAACCGTCGTTTTTGAAGAAAAACGATGTCTAATATTTTCAATATAATGCTCTTTAGGGCTAACTGCTATGGAAATAGAATCTATAGAAGATACATTAGAAAAAATAAAGTCTATCCACTCAATTATCGTCTTACTACCTATACTTGAAAATTGCTTGGGTATCGAATTACCAATTCTAGAACCTGTTCCTGCTGCAGGAATAATAAGATGAATTTTTGCCATGATATGATTTTAGCATGGCAAAAATTCATAATTGATTATTTAGTCTGAGGAAACAGAGTTGATTTTATGAATCGATATGTCAGCTCCATTAAACTCATCTTCTTGGCTTAGTCGAATATTAAAAAGTTTATGAACAATACTATAAATAAGAAATCCGCCAATGAGTGCCACAGAAATTCCCACTAGGGTTCCTACAAGTTGAGACATGAAGGTTACACCACCAAGCCCCCCCAGCATCTCTAGTCCAAAAATTCCTGCTGCTATTCCCCCCCAAGCTCCGCATATCCCATGTAGTGGCCAAACACCTAATACATCATCAATCTTCCATTTGTTTTGAGTAAGTGAGAATGTCAATACAAACAGCGCTCCTGCAACTAGGCCAACAACCAAGGCACCTAATGGATGAAATAAATTTGATCCCGCACAAACCGCAACTAAACCAGCAAGCGGTCCATTATATAAAAATCCAGGATCATTTTTTCCAACAATTAATGCAGCAAGTGTTCCTCCAACCATAGCCATAAGAGAATTTACAGCTACAAGTCCAGATAAGCCTTCAAGAGTCTGGGCAGACATCACATTAAAACCAAACCAACCAACAGTCAAAATCCATGAACCCAACGCTAGGAATGGAATACTTGATGGCGGAAAGGCATTTAATTTACCCTCCTTAGTGTATCTTCCATGACGTGCCCCTAGTATTAAAACTGCTGCCAATGCAATCCAACCACCCATCCCGTGAACTACAACTGATCCAGCAAAATCACTAAAAGGCGCACCAAATTGGTTAGTTAAGAATTCCTGAAAACCATAATTACCATTCCAAACAGTGCCCTCAAACAGTGGGTATAAAAAACCTACTAATAAAAACGAGGCAATTAACTGAGGATTAAAAGTTGCTCTTTCAGCAATACCACCAGAAATTATTGCAGGAATAGCCGCTGCAAATGTTAGAAGAAAAAAGAACTTAACTAGCTCATATGCACTTTTTTCACTTAATACTGAAGCGGCTCCATAAAAATCAATACCATACGCAATACTATAACCAATAAAAAAATAGGCGATAGTAGATACAGAGAAGTCTGCCATAATTTTGGCAAGTGCATTAACTTGGTTTTTCTGCCTAACAGTACCTACCTCTAGAAATGCAAAACCAGCATGCATTGCAAGAACCATAATAGCCCCTAATAAAATAAATAGAACATCACTTTGATTACCTAAACTTTCCATAACCCGACTTCCTTCAAAAAAAAATTTGAAATAATTTTAATGTAATTAACTAATAATTTGCACCAAATAAGCAGTTAATAACTAAATTAGTGCAAATTAGAATAATTTACGTATTATTTTGGTGCAAAAATATAAAATATTAATAGAGTGTAGATTGATTTACTATATAAATAATGTTCGATTATTTTTTATTATTTCTTATTAGCCTTCTTCTTTTTTTTTGGTGGGATACAATCACTAAAAGAGAAATTGCTATTCATCATGGTAAATTATTAGCAAAAAAATTTAATCTTCAACTTTTAGATGAAAGCGTTCACTGTAATAAAATTACATTTGTGAGGACCCGTAATGACTGGTTATCTATTAGGCGTGTATATATGTTTAGTGTCAGCACCAATACAGAAGATAGGCTTAATTGCCAACTAACCTTAATTGGAAAATCTCTAACGGACTGGTTTGTCCCACCATATCCGCAAAAAAATTAAATATGTATATTGGACGTTTTGCACCGACCCCCTCAGGACCTCTTCACTTTGGCTCTATAGTTACAGCTATCGCAAGTTTTCTTGATGCCAAATCAAATGGTGGAAAATGGCTTGTAAAAATAGATGACATTGATCAACCAAGAGTTATTCGGGGAGCAGATGCAATAATTCTAAATAGCTTAAAAGAATTACATCTTTACTGGGACGCCCCCGTTGTATATCAAAGTCATAGAATCAATGAGTACAACAAAAAAATAGACTATCTTAAAAAATTAAATGCGGCTTACTTGTGTGAATGCTCGAGAAGAGATATTAATAAATTAGCTATTACAGGAGTTGATGGTTTCATTTATCCTGGAATTTGTCGGGAGAAAAAAATTAATCTTAGCGATCGAGTTTCTCATCGAGTTGAAGTAAAAGATGAATTAATAATTACTCAAGATTGCATACAAGGCATAGTTAAACAAAATTTATCCAGTGATATTGGAGATTTTATTATCAAACGATCTGATGGTTTATTTGCTTATCAGTTTGCTGTTGTGGTTGATAACTATTTAGATGGTGTTACAAATATTATAAGAGGATATGACCTAATACAATCTGTGCCTCGGCAAGTCTTTTTGCATCAATTACTTGATATTGATGTTCCAGAATTTAGTCACATTCCTATTGCTACTAAATTTGATCAAAAAATAAGTAAAAGCTGTGGTAATAAAATTATTATTAAAGGAAATGAAATATCTATTTGGCTAAAATGTTTAGCTTTCTTAAATCAACCAATGGAAGCATATTCAAAGTCAATGAATATTGAAGATATTATTTGTGAAGCCATAAGGTGTTGGTCAAAAAACCTAATTAAACCGTTACGTCAGATTGAAATTGACGATAATATTCATACATGACAATACTAGCAGCGGCACCGACATTTAGAGACTCAATGCCCTGGGTCATAGGTATAGTAATTTTTTTTGTAGATTTATCAAGAAGATTTCGACTCACTCCTTGACCTTCGCTTCCCAAAATTATTGCTACATTCTTAGGTAAGTCCTCCTTGTATAAGGATTCTCCCTTCATGTTTAAGGCGTAAACTGGAAACTCAAATAGCTCTATTAAGTGCTCAAGGTTTTGTTGCTCATAGCATGTCAGAAAAAAATGTGCACCCTGACTTCCTCTAAGCGTTTTTGGGGACCATATATCATTGCACTCTTTTGACAGGAATACTGAATTAACACCGACTGCTGCAGCTGTTCTGATAATACCTCCTAAATTACCAGGATCCTGAATTCTGTCCAGAAGCAGGCTTAGCCCATGAGGTTTAATAAAATTACTAGATGGTATATTAATCAAAGCAATTAGACCTGTCACAGAACTAAGATCAGAAATTTTTACAAACAAAGAATGTTGTATGATATGAATTTTAACATTTGGATTATTTTGTATTATTAAATTAATCTCATCCGACTCAATCGACACATCTTTTATTAACTCAAGAATCGTTCCACCACTTTCGATATAGGTCTTTATTAAATGCGGACCATCCAGAAGTGTTTGTGATATTTGTTTCCTAAAGGCCTTATTCGTAAAGATCTTTCGAACAACTTTAAAGGTCGAATTTTCAGAAGATTTAATTATTAAATCAGCCATAAATTTATTCAATCCTTAGAGCATTAAGTTTATAGCCCTCAAGCTCAAATTGCTTTAACAATCCATTATTTCCAGCGAGATGAGACGCGCCAACTGCAATAAATAAGCGATTATTTTTCGCTAACTTATGCGCCCTATTAAAAAATATCTTATTACGGTTAATTAAAATTTCTTTCTTTACCTTAATCCACATACTTTTGGATAATAGTTGACTTGTAATATCCTCATTGACATTAATTATCTTATTTAAATCCTGGGATAAATAAGCTGCCATTAGCTGCTCATAATCTTTTTCTTTTTGTTCAAATGATTTAGATAGCACCTTTTTCAAAAAAGCTATCTGTTCTGGAATAGAAAAATTATCTAGTACCTGAAAATGCTCTTCTGAAGTCTCTAGGCCTTTAATTACTAGGCCTAAATCTCTTGCCTTAGTTTTAAGAAGATTATCAAGATTAAATGGAGTTATAGGCCTGGGTGAATCAAAAATAACTGCTAACAACCATGGCTTCATTTTCATAACTCTCTCAAAAGACATTGTATGAAAATCTGCTAATAACTTAATTTTATCTAGATCTTGATCGTCAAAATATAATGGATATTGAATATTTTTCATTAATAATAAATTGGGGTTTGATATCTCCATTGTCTCCATTAAAAAAAACTGACTTGATTTGAGAGCATCTATTACTCTTTTATTGATATCAGAAACACGATTATCATCTGTATGAATAGTGCCATATAGATAAGTCTCAAATCCATTAGGTGATGTCAGTTTCCAAAAAACTGAATTTTCAAGAGCACTAATTGGAGAAAAATGGAAGATTAAAAATAGATAGAGTATAAATATTTTAAAATTAGAATGCATACAGACAATGTTAGTAAAATTCATGAAATTAGATAATAACAGTATTCTGATTATGAGATATCGTCTATCAAATTAAAAATCGGGTAAAATAATCACTCAATTATAATTTAGCGAGTGGCGATGAATTATCTTGATAAAAATATCTTAGAAAAAATACAGTTTTATGTAACAACCAAGTATCCATGTGGTTATATCAATAATCATGAAGCTCAATCAATCGTAGCAACACCGTATAAAAAAATTGATTCAGATAACTATTCTGACCTAATAAAAGACGGGTTTAGGAGAAGCGGGCAATATGTTTACAAGCCACAGTGTCATAAATGTAGTGCATGTATTCCCATTAGGATATGTGCCAAAGAATTCAAAAAAAGCCAATCCCAAAAACGTACCCTAAAAAAGCATTCATATATTGACGCTAAAGTATTTCCGCTTAAATTTGAGGAGGAGCATTATAATTTATACGTAAACTATCAAAATAATCGCCACCGCCTAAGCTCTGAAACTAACAATGATATTACTGATTACAATGATTTCTTAATAAAAAGTAACGTAAACACTAAAATAATTGAATTTAGAGCCGAAGAGAAGCTATTAATGGTTACTATAATAGATCAAGTAAAGAATGGTATATCCGCAGTCTACACTTTTTATGACTGCAATGATTCTAGGTTGAGTTTAGGTACTTATTCAATTCTTTGGCTGCTAAATTTCTGTAAAAACGAAAATTTAGATTACTTATATCTGGGTTATTGGATAAACGATAGTAAGAAAATGAAATATAAAATTAATTTTAAGCCTTATGAGTTAATGATAAATGGTGCATGGCAAGAGTCTCCAAATTAACCAACATGATACAATTCCAGCATTTAATAAAGACAAAAATCCAATGAAAAATATTCTAATATTTGGAGTAGGGCTTATTGGTGGTTCAATTGCTCTTAAGTCCAAACATATCAAGTTATTTAAGCAAGTAGTGGGCGTTGAAAGAAAGGATGGTACAACGCTATCTCCATTTGTGAAGTCTGGTATGTTGGATCACATTTCAATTAATCTTGAGAATGACATAGCCAATGCAGATCTAATTGTAGTAGCAACGCCTGTTGCAAAAATTTATGGTATTTTAAAAAATATATATCCTCATTTAAAAACAAATACCGTTATTACAGATGTTGGAAGTACAAAGTCAAATGTAATGAATGATGCGAAAAGTGCTCTTAATGAAAAATCAAGCCAGTTTATTGGATCCCATCCTATAGCTGGTTCAGAAAAACATGGGCCTAGTGCAGCAATACAAGATTTATTTGAAGGTATGAATATTATTGTTACGCCACCAACTGATTCAACAGACTTTATGAAAGAAACAATAAATCAATTTTGGTCTGCAATGGGAGGGGAAATTACAGTAATGACACCTCAAGAACATGATAAAATTTTTTCAACAGTCAGTCACCTACCACACATACTCGCTTTTAGTTTAGTAAATCTAATTAACAACAATAAGAAAAAAGAAATTCTTCTTAATTTTGCTGCTAGTGGGTTTCGCGACTTTTCAAGAATTGCTGCAAGCTCGCCGGAGGTTTGGCGAGATATTTCAATTGCTAATAAAAATGCCATACTTAATGATTTAAAGCTTTACCAAAATGAACTTACAAAAATTACTGACCTAATTAATAATGAAGACCAAGAAGGCTTAAAAAATTATTTTGCAAATGCTAGTTCGACAAGACAAAGTTGGGTTGGTAAAAAAATTGAATAAAAAAATTATAAAGCCGGTAATACAAGTAAACGGGACTATCTCACTGCCTGGATCGAAAAGTATCACGAACCGAATATTATTAATGGCTGCGCTAAGTAATGGAAAAACAACTATTAATAATTACTTAGAATCTGATGATACTAGCTATATGCTTGGCGCCCTGAAGGAGCTAGGTGTTGAATTCAGGGATACTGGGAATTCGCTAATAATTAATGGTATAAATCACAAATTTCCAGTTTTAAGATCTAAGTTATTTTTAGGTAACGCTGGGACTGCTTTTAGGCCTCTAACTGCAGTATTAGCAATGATGGGTGGAGACTATGAAATATCTGGGATAGACCGAATGCATGAAAGGCCTATAAAAGATTTAGTTAATGGGCTCGAGCAAATTGGAGCCAAAATAAATTATTTGGGGGCTTCAGGGTTTCCTCCTTTAAAAATTTTACCTAGCAACATTACATATAAATCACCAATAAAAATAAACGGTAGTGTTTCGAGCCAATTTTTAACTGCACTTTTAATGGCTTGTCCCCTTGCTAACCAAGATTTAATTATTAAAGTTAATGGTGACCTTATCTCAAAGCCATATATTAATATAACCCTCAAACTTCTTGAAAGGTTTGGTGTTCAATATAAAAATTTAAATTGGCAAACATTTCAGCTAAGTCATGGATCTCGCTATAAATCTTCAGGTGAAATTTCAGTTGAAGGAGATGCCTCTTCAGCGTCTTATTTTTTTGCTGCAGCAGCAATTTTAGGGAAAATTGAGGTAAATGGTATCAACGCAACTAGCATTCAGGGAGATTTAAACTTTCTAAAAGTTATTGATAGAATGGGCGCTAAAATTGAATACCTTAAGAATTCAGTAAAAGTTACTCGACAATATGATTTAAAAGGCTTAGATATTGATTGCAAAGATATCCCTGATGCAGCAATGACATTAGCAGTAATGGCTATTTTTGCTAAAGGAAAAACTATATTGCGAAATATTGGTAGCTGGCGAGTAAAAGAGACTGATAGAATTTATGCAATGCAAACTGAGTTAAAAAAATTAGGTGCTCATGTTGCTTCAACAGACGATTCGATATCAATTTCTCCTCCCAATATTATTAATAATAATATCGAAATAGATACATATAATGACCACAGGATAGCAATGTGTTTTTCATTGGTTGCATTGGCTAATAAAACTATCGTTATTAATGATCCTGAATGTGTAAACAAAACATACCCTAATTTTTTTAAAGATTTTGATGCTGTTACCTCATGACCTTAAAAAAAATACCCTACCTAATAGCAATTGATGGTCCAGCAGGCTCTGGAAAAGGAACTATTGCAAAATTAATCAGTAAAAAACTTAGTTTAAATTATTTAGATTCTGGAGCTATTTATCGAGTAATAGCTCTTGGTGCCACTATAAATAATATCTCCTCAGGTGAGGTAACAAAATTAATTTCTCTTGTTGGGAGCATTAATATGAAATTTGAAGGAGAAGATGTGTTGCTTGATAATAAAGTAATCACAGATAAAATTAGGACCTCTGAAATAAGTAAATTTTCATCTGAAATTGCAGTACACTCAAAGTTACGAGATGAAATACTAAGCCTTCAAAGAAGTTTTTATCATGGAAATGGTTTGGTTGCAGAGGGTAGAGATATGACTACGGTAGTTTTTCCTAATGCTGACCTCAAAGTATATTTAGATGCCAGCCCTTATGAAAGGGCTGAAAGAAGATATAAACAGTTGATATCAAAAGGAAACAGTGTTAATATTCAAGACCTTACTTCCGAGATTGAAGCAAGGGACAAAAGGGATAAACAAAGAAAAGCTTCCCCATTAAAAATTGCTGATGACGCAAAAGTTTTAAACACTGATGACCTCACGATAGGTCAAACCGTCGATAAAATTCTCGCATTTATCATTTAATTTTGGTGTCAATGAGTCAAATTCATTGATTTTTATTAATTAACCCATCGCATGTTGGGACTTATCGTTTAAGGTTAAATATATTAATGGCAACTACAGAAAAATCAAAAGCTTCTGACACAGAAAGCTTTGCAGCATTATTTGAAGAGAGTATGGCGCTTAAAGAAATGCGTCAAGGCGAAATTATTACAGCAGAAGTAATATCTGTTGAAAGTGATTTTATTATTGTTAATGCTGGGCTTAAATCTGAAAGCGTAATTAAAACTGAAGAGTTCCTTGATGATAAAGGTGATACAGAAGTTCAGGTTGGTGATTTTGTTAAGGTTGCAATTGAAAAATTAGAAGATGGTTATGGATCAACGATTCTTTCAAGAGTTAAAGCAAAGCAAATGCAAGCATGGTTAGATTTAGAAGATGCGATGAATGAAGGAACTATTATCAAAGGCTATGTTAGTAGCAAAGTTAAAGGTGGATTAAGAGTTACAGTTAATGGAATTATGGCATTCCTTCCAGGTTCATTAGTTGATAGTAGGCCAGTAAAAGACACAACTCCCTTTGAGAATAAAGAATGTGAACTAAAAATTATAAAAATTGATAGAAAAAGAAATAACGTTGTAGTTTCAAGAAAAGCTGTGATTGAAGAGCAACAAGGAGTCAATAGAGACTCTGTGCTTGAAACGATTGTTGAAGGCGCAACAGTAAAAGGCATTATTAAAAATATTACAGATTATGGCGCGTTCGTAGATTTAGGAGGAATTGATGGTCTACTTCACATTACAGATCTTGCATGGAAAAGGATTAAGCACCCATCTGAAATATTAAGCGTAGGAGATGAAATTGACGCGCGAGTTCTTAAGTATGACCAAGAAAAAAATCGTGTTTCATTAGGCTTAAAACAACTTGATGAAGATCCTTGGATTGGTCTTAATAGACGCTACCCTGTAAAAACTCGCATATTTGGAAAAGTCTCAAACCTAACTGATTATGGTGCATTTATTGAAATTGAAACTGGAATTGAAGGCCTTGTTCATGTATCGGAGATGGATTGGACAAATAAAAATATCCATCCTACAAAAGCAGTGCAATTAGGTGATGAGGTGGAAGTTATGATCTTAGAAGTTGATGAAGGTAGAAGGCGCCTCTCATTAGGGATGAAACAATGCCAGGCAAACCCCTGGGATGAATTTGCATCAAAACATAATAAAGATGAAAAAATTTCTGGAAACATTAAATCAATAACTGATTTTGGTATTTTTATTGGTTTAGATGGTGGTATTGATGGACTGATACATTTATCAGATATCTCATGGACTGAAACTGGAGAAAAAGCTGTCCAGAAATTCAAAAAAGGTGACGAACTTGAGGCACTAATTATATCGATAGATGTTGAAAAAGAAAGAATCTCATTAGGTATTAAGCAGCTAACAGAAAATCCAAATCCAGAATCTGCAACAGCAACTAATGATATTGCTGAAAAGCCAGCTAAAAAGACCCCTAAAAAGGCATCTAAGAAAGAAACAGCATCAGACGAACTAAAAAATGGTGGGACTACAAGTCTTGGCGCACTTTTAAAAGCAAAGCTTAATGATAAAAAATAATGACTAAATCAAAACTTATTAACCTCTTAGCTGGAAGATTTTCACAGTTAGTTCATAAGGATGCAGAACTTTCTGTAAAAACAATCCTAGATGCAATGAGTAATTCATTAATGAAGAAACAAAGAATTGAAATAAGGGGTTTTGGGAGTTTTAGTTTGAACTATAGACCTCCTAGGATTGGTAGAAATCCAAAGTCTGGAGAAAAAGTTAATGTCCCAGAGAAATACGTACCACATTTTAAAGCAGGAAAAGAACTTAGAGCTAGAGTTGATAAATAAAGAAATAAGTTAATATTTAAAAGCATATCTCGACAAAAGATATGCTTTTTTTTAAAAATAAAGTAATGTTAAATTATGGTCGAATTCGAATTCTGGTGGCTTCTAATAATTCCATTATTTTTTGGTTTGGGATGGTTTGCAGCCCGAATTGATATAGCTCAAATTATTTCAGAGAGTACTGACTTCCCTTCAGCATACTTTAAGGGACTTAATTTCTTAATTAAGAACCAATATGAGAAAGCAGCAGAAGCATTTAGTCACGCTGTTAAAATAAATAATGAATCACTAGAAATACATTTTGTATTAGGTAGCCTTTACCGAAGGACAGGACAACTTGATAGAGCAATTAATTTACATATAGATTTACTTGAAACAAGAGAGCTCACTCACCAACAACAAGAATCTGTGAAGGCAGAACTCGCACTTGACTACTTTAAAACTGGTTTATACGATCGAGCAGAGGAACTTCTTCTTGCTCTAAATAAAGATAGTTACCATCAATTTTCGCTCAATACATTGCTTGATATCTATAGTAAAGAGAGAGAATGGAATAAAGCAATTACAACAGCTACTGAGCTTGAAAAAATATCAGGCGTATCATTTCGAGAAAATATAAGTCATTTTTATTGTGAGATTGCTGTGATACATATTCTTGAAAAAAAGAATACCCAAGCAAATGAAATATTAAGAAAAGCTCTAGACGAACATAAGAACTGTGTAAGGGCAAATATCCTTCTAGGGGATATCTGTGAGAGTGAGGAGAGATTTGATGAGGCAGTTTCGCATTGGAAGAAAGTTGAGTACCAACAACCTGAATACCTTGGGCTTGTGGCTTCAAAAATTCTTAATGCGTATCAAAGGCAAGACAAGTTAAATGAAGGACTTACAATCTTATCAGGCTACTATGACCTATATAAGCTTAAAACATTATTAAGCATTTTATATTCAGCAATTATGTCAAATGAAGGACCAAAAAAAGCTGAAACTATTGCGCGCAATGAGTTAATACAAAGGCCTAGTTTATCTGCACTTGATCAGTTATTTGAGGCTCAAGCAATTGGAAAAACAAGTAAAATAAGTAATATTGAACTCATTCAGCAAACAATTAAAAATGCGATAGGTGATCGCCGTTTTTATTCCTGTAATAAATGTGGTTTCAAAGCAAGACAATTTCATTGGCACTGCCCAGCCTGTAATAGCTGGGAATCTCTTCCATCAGAGCCCATTGATATTATTATGGATAATAAAATTTAATGTTAACTAGTTCTAAATTATTTGTTGCATACGATTTTAGTAATCCAAGTAAAGCTAAGGAATTTTCTAAGAAGATAAACCCAGAACAATGTGGAATTAAAGTTGGTAAAGAGCTATTTACATCTGGCGGTCCAGCTATTGTTGAATGGCTCCAATCCAAAGGATTTAAAGTTTTTCTAGATTTAAAGTTTCATGATATTCCAACTACCGTTAAAAGAGCTTGTTATGTTGCATCGGAATTAGGTGTATGGATGTTAAATGTCCATGCTATGGGTGGGAATGATATGCTTAGCGCAGCAAAAGAAGGTGTAGATCAATCAAATCAAAATCCATACCTAATTGGAGTTACAGTGCTAACAAGCATGAACAATGATAACTTAAATGAGATAGGAATTAATCATTCAATGAATAAACAAATATTGAAATTAGCGTTAAATGTCTCAACCCATAAACTTGATGGAATTGTATGTGGTGCAAGTGATATTAAAGGCATTAAACCTTCACTTCCCAAAGATTTCATTTATGTAACCCCAGGCATTAGACTGTTATCAAATGCAAATAATGATCAAAAGAGAATTATTTCTCCAGAAGATGCAATTAAGGCAGGTTCTAGTATATTAGTTGTAGGTAGACCGATTACTGAATCTAAAAATCCAGCACTCACAGCAGAAGAGATACTTAAAAAAATTAGCTAGAATTTTGACCTAACATTAAATCAATAGCATCCTTATCCAGCCGGGTCAGAAGATGATTGTAATCAGAAATATTTTTTATATTTTCATGAATAGCATCTATTGACTGATAACTCGACTCCCCATAGAATTCTGCAATCTTAAGTATTAAATCTGGCATGATAGGCGAATAATAGATTGAGAGAACTCTAAAGGCCTGGAGAGCTGCGGAACAAACCTGATGAAGTTGTGACATAGATCTATGTTCATCGTTGTTCTTTGCCAACACCCAGGGCTCCAATCGATTAACATACTCATTTACTTTTTCAGTATAAGACATTAATAATCGATTTAATTTACTAAATAACCTTGCTTCGTAAAGAGAAATAACTTCATCTTTTATAGCAATTAAATCGTCAACAATTACCTTTGCATCCTGAATAGAAATTTCATTAGTCGGAACTAATGTGTTATTAAAATATTTTTTTATAAATCCAGATGTTCTGCTAGGTATATTAATAAACTTCCCAACTAGGTCGCTGTTAACTTTTGCAATAAAATCTTCTAAATTTAAATCAATATCTTCCATTGAGTCATTAAGTTTAGAAAAATAATAATACCTTAGATAATCAGGATTTTTTATAGTATTCAGGTAGCTCCTTGCGGTAATAAAAGTCCCCCTTGATTTTGACATCTTCTCGCCATTTACAGTTAGAAAACCATGCGCATAGACTCTAGAAGGCACTCTAAAACCAGAATATGAAAGGGTAGCGGGCCAAAATAAAGCATGAAAATACAAAATATCCTTACCAATAAAATGAATTAATTCTGTATCACTACCCTTCTTCCAATATTCGTCAAAAGATAAATTTTTCTCGTCAGCTAATTTTTTAAAACTTGCCATATATCCAATTGGGGCATCAAGCCAAACATAAAAAAACTTACCTGGGGCATCTGGAATTTCAAAACCAAAATATGGTGCGTCTCTTGAAATATCCCAATTAGATAGACCTGCCTTGAACCATTCGTTAAGCTTATTGCTTGCTTCCGGTTGTAATGTACCTGACTTTGTCCACTTTTCTAGAAAATCTGTACATTCCGAAAGCTTAAAAAAATAATGGTCTGTCTTTTTTTTGATAGGTGCTGTACCTGATATGACTGAATAAGCATTAATCAAATCGGTTGGGTTATAAGTTGAACCACATTCCTCACAAGAATCTCCATATTGGTCTACTGCCTTACATTTTGGACATTCTCCTTTGATATAGCGATCCGGAAGGAACATTTCTTTTTTTGAATCATAGAACTGTTCAATTTCTTTTTTCTCAATTTTATTATTACTGGTTAATTTTTTATAAATAGTTTCGGAAAGCTCTTTATTTTCAATAGAGTTAGTTGAATAGAAATTATCAAAAGATATATTAAAATCAGAAAAGTCTTGAGAATGTTCCTGATGAACTTGCTCAACCAAATTCTCTGGAGTAATATTTTCCTTCTCGGCTCGTAACATTACTGGAGTTCCATGAGTGTCATCAGCGCAGACATAATAAATTTCATTTGAAATCATTCGCTGATATCTGCACCAGATATCAGTTTGGATGTATTCGACTAGATGTCCTAGGTGTATACTTCCATTTGCATATGGTAATGCTGATGTGACAAGAATTTTCCGCATTGAATTCAATCGAGAGATTAGTTTAATAATGGATTATTCTATCAAATTACCAACCCAATCACATTAGTTAAAATTATTTTTTAGAAAGAAACTATTTTATGGAAAACGAAATTAAAGAAATATTGTTAAGTTTAACAAATACTAATTATAAAAAAAAATTCATAAATAAAAAAAATATAAAATCTATTTTAATTAAAAAAGATAAGGTTGACATTTCACTTGAATTCAATTTTCCAATCACACTTTTATTAGAAGAATTTGATTCACTTATAAAAGAAGCATTAAAAACCTTAGTAAAACAACCATTAGAAATTAATTTATCACAAAAAATTAAGAGCCATCAAGCACAAAAAGGTATCAGTTTAATTGATGGTGTAAAAAATGTAATCGCTGTTGCTTCTGGTAAAGGCGGGGTCGGAAAGTCATCAACTGCAGTAAACATTGCACTAGCATTACATAATGAAGGGGCTAATGTTGGAATATTAGATGCTGATATTTATGGACCAAGTCAGCCTCAGATGTTAGGGATAAATCAGAAGCCTGAGACCAAGGACGGCAAGTCAATGGAGCCAGTTATTGCTCACGGTCTGCAGGTAATGTCTATAGGATTCTTAGTTGATCAGGAGACCCCAATGATCTGGCGAGGTCCTATGGTAACTAGTACCCTAGAACAACTTTTAAAAGAGACTAATTGGAATGATCTTGATTATTTAATTATTGATCTTCCTCCAGGCACAGGTGACATTCAATTAACATTAGCTCAAAAAATTCCGGTGACAGGGGCAATAATAATTACAACCCCTCAAGATATTGCATTATTAGATGCTCGCAGAGGTCTAAAAATGTTTGAAAAAGTAAACGTTCCTATAATTGGTGTTGTTGAAAATATGACGTCACATATCTGTTCAAATTGCGGGCATGAAGAACATATCTTTGGTCAGGGTGGAGGAGACAAAATGTCAGCAGACTACAACACTTTTTTGTTGGGAAGCCTTCCATTAGACATTTCAATAAGAGAGCAATTAGATAATGGCACTCCATCAGTATCGGCTGATCCAAAGAGTAAAATTTCAATGATATACCAATCTATTGCCAGGAATGTTGCTTTTAAGGTTTCAGAATTAACAGAAGACCATAGTGGTAAATTTCCAAATATTGTTATTAAGAACGACTAATTGATATCATAAGTTAATATTCTGACTTTATTCTTAGCAGTAATTAATGAAGCTGGGGTTAGATTTATGTCATCCCAAGACTGGAAAGCCTTAGCTTTATTTTTTCCAGCAATCAGGAAAATAACATCTTTGGTGCTACTCAAACTTTTAACTGTCAATGACACTCGTTCACTTGGTGCCTTTGGGGCATTAAGAACAGGAATAACTAGCCTATTATTATCCCAATCATGGCCAGGAAATAAACTCGCAATATGGCCATCTTCACCAAACCCTAATAAAACTAAATCAAATTGATCTACTTCTGAGATAATCTTCTCATATTGGTCTGCCGCAATCTTATTACCCAGCTCCCCTAAAATAGGAAATACTTGGTTAGTTGGAATAGCAGAATTAACAAGTCCACTATTTTCAGCCATTAAGCTATTTCTATCGGGATGGTTACTGGCTAAGCAACGCTCATCACCAAAATAGATATGCCATGCTGACCAGTCAGTATCTGCATTGGATAGTTTTGTATATATATCTTTCGGAGTTGCTCCTCCGCATAAGACAATTAAAAAAGATCCTCTTTTCTTGATAGCATTATTTGCTAACTCAACAATTAATGATACGGCTACACTATCAAACTTTGTCTTATCACTAAACGATTGATGAATAATATTATTTGGTTTCATTTATTTCTCAGATTAATCAAATTTTTATGTTCGTATTTGCTATAATTGCGATGTCAAAAATTTGACATGAAAATAATCCAAAAGATTAACAAATTTTACACTTTTACAAAAGGAATAAAATGAAAATCGCTATGTTAGGGCTAGGAAAAATGGGTGGCAATATGTCTGCAAGACTTATTCGCAATGGAGTTTCGGTAGTTGGATACGATAACAATCAATCACTTGTAGAAGAACTGGTCAATACCGAGAATTTAATTGGGGCAACATCTGTCGAGGACACGCTCTCAAAATTAGACGGACAGAAAATTATATGGATGATGCTTCCTGCAGGAGAAATAACTGAAAATCAAATTAATGAATTAATTCCACTGTTAAGTCCTGGAGATATAATAATTGATGGAGGAAACTCAAATTACAAGCATAGTGTTAAGAGAGGAAAAATTCTTGAGGAACATGAAATTGGATTTATGGATTGTGGAACATCTGGAGGGGTGTGGGGACTAGATAATGGCTATTGCTTAATGGTAGGGGCTACAACTGAAGTAGCTAAGGCAGTTGAGCCTGTTCTAAGAGCATTAGCAGTGACACCTCAAACTGGATGGCTACATGCTGGACCAGTAGGTTCTGGCCACTTTACAAAAATGATTCATAATGGGATTGAATATGGAATGATGGAATCATTTGCAGAAGGCTTAGAGTTATTAAAAGGAAAGGAAGAATTTAATCTTGATATAGCTCAGATAACGGAATTATGGCGTCATGGATCAGTTGTCCGAAGTTGGCTTTTAGATCTAACAGCGGAAGCATTAAAAGCAGATCAGACAATGGATGAAATAGCTCCATATGTTGCAGATTCAGGTGAAGGTAGATGGACTGTGGTCGAATCAATTGAACAAGGTATACCTTGTCCCGTTCTTACTCTAGCTCTTCAAGTTAGATTTAGAAGTCAAGAGAAACAAAAGGGATATGGCTATAAAGTCCTGTCAACTATGAGAAATGCATTTGGTGGGCACTTAATGAAAAAGAAAGGTTAATAAATTGATTGAAAATTCAACATTAGTTTTATTTGGAGCAAAAGGAAATCTATCGAGGGTAAAGCTTATACCTGGCCTATTTCATTTGGACGAGTCAGGACAACTTCCTGATAATATGAAAATATTATCTGTTGGAAGACAAACCTCAACACAGGAAGATTGGCAGAAAGAAGTAAAGGGTATGCTCGATAAAAAATTTAAAGATGGTTACTGTAAAAAGACATATAAGAGATTTATTGAAAGAAATATATACCATGCAAACCTAACTGAAGACCCAGAAGCCTTCCAAAAATTCTCTAAAAAACTAAATGAAAAAAAATTATTCTCTCAAAATCTTGCTTTCTTTTTATCAGTTCGACCCTCCGATTTTGCATTAATTGTTGATCAACTCGCTGATGTAGGCTTATTAGATCAAACTAAAGGGTGGAAACGAGTATTAATTGAAAAACCTTTTGGAACAAACCTTAAAAGCGCAATTGAGTTACAAGAATCAATTTCAAAACATCTAAATGAAGAGCAGATATATAGAATTGATCACTATCTTGGTAAATCAGCCCTACAGAATATTCTTATTACAAGATTCGCTAATTCTATTTTAGAGCCAATATGGAATAATACGCATATCGATCATATACAGATCACCAACCATGAAATGCTTGGGGTTGGAGATAGAACAATATTCTACGAGTCTACTGGTGCACTTCGTGACATGATACAAAGTCATTTACTACAGATGATGGCCTTAACAACTATGGAGCAACCAAAATCTTTTTCCCCAAATGATATTAGAGATGAAAAAATTAAGCTACTAAACGCAATTAAACCATTTGGTAAAAATGATTTTAATAATCATACTTATAGGGCTCAATATGCTGCAGGAGAAATAAAAGGTGAAGGCGGAGTAGAAGGATACTTAAATGAAGTTGGTAACCAAGATAGCATCACCGAGACCTATGCTGCAGTAAAAATATTTATTGATACCCCAAGATGGAAAGGTGTTCCTATCTATCTAAGAACAGCCAAGCGCTTAAATGCAAGCGGTACAAATATTTCAATAAAATTTAAAAATGGTGACTCATTAATTGGCGATAATAATAATTGGTTTATCTTTAATATTCAACCTAAAGAAAGTACTGCTATTGAAATAACAACTAAAACACCTGGTCTCGATGAAAATGAACTAAGACCAACAAATCTTGAAGGATTTAATCGAGTTGATGGTGATGAAAGTATTGATGCTTACGAGACACTTATGCTCGATCTTATGAATGGTAATCAATCAAGATTTCTTCATATTGATGAGGTTACAGCACAATGGAAATTTGTTGATCCTATTATTGATTATTGGACAAAAAATAAGGTTAAGCTTAATCAATATAAATCAGGAGATTCAGACCCTGAGTCATCTAAAATTATTTTTGATGACCCAAGTCAATTCTGGCGATAAATTTTTATATAAGAAAAAACAAATTTGAAATTCATATACAATTTTTGGAATTTAGATGACCATAAAATCTGATAAATGGATTAGAAAGATGGCTGAGGAACATCAAATGATTAGCCCTTTTGAGCCTCAAATGGTTCGTGAAAAAGAAGGTGAAAAAATTGTTTCCTATGGAACATCAAGCTATGGCTATGATATTCGTTGTGCTCCAGAATTTAAAGTTTTTACAAATATAAATAGCACCATTGTTGATCCAAAGAAATTTGACCCTAATTCATTTGTAGAGTTTAACAACGAATACTGCATTATTCCTCCTAACTCCTTTGCTCTAGCAAGGACAGTTGAGTACTTTAAAATTCCACGAAACATATTGACCGTTTGCGTAGGTAAATCAACCTATGCTCGATGCGGTATTATCGTAAATGTAACTCCTTTTGAACCTGAATGGGAAGGGTATGTCACCTTAGAGTTTAGTAATACAACCCCACTACCAGCAAAAATTTATGCTGGAGAAGGTTGTGCTCAAGTTTTATTCTTTGAGTCTGATGAAGTGTGTGAGACATCCTATAAAGATCGTGGAGGCAAGTATCAAGGCCAAACTGGGGTAACTTTACCTAAGATTTAATACCCTACAATTAATTTACCAAAATATATAAATTTAAAATATAATCCTTTTTTTTAAAATTTATATAAGGAGTTAGCATTGGAATATTGGGGATATCATCTAATATTAGACTGTAAAAATGGAGATTTAGAAAAAGTAAAATCACCAGATAATATTAAGAGTTTTGTAAAAGAACTAGTTAAGGAAATAAATATGATTGCGTGGGGTGATCCAAAACTGGAACATTTTGCTACTCATAATGCAGATGCTGCAGGATATAGTCTTGTTCAATTAATCGAAACCTCATCAATCACTGGGCATTTTGTTGATAAAAGTGGTGATTGCTATATTGACATTTTTAGTTGTAAAGGCTTTGATATAGATACTGCGAAATCAGTAGTAAATGAATATTTTTCACCTAAACAAATTAAAGTTACATATTTAACTAGGCAAGCTTAGTTATTAGGTAATCCTCTCAAACTTCAGAAATGAGAACTTTAAATTATTTTCTGTAATTAAATTTTTCCGACCTATTTCTCTCCATTCAGCCTGTATGTAGGTCGGAAAGTATGCATCACCCTCAAAATTACCATCAACTTTAGTGACATACATATGAGTTGCTAACGGTAATGCAATTTTATAAATTTGCTGACCACCAATAATAAATACTTCAGGGGAATCAGCTGTTTTAAATACTGCTTTTTCTAATGAATCTACAACTTGTACACCATCAATTTTTAATGAATTATCTCTGCTAATTACAATATTATCTCGATCTATTAGTGGCTTACCAATTGAGTCGTACGTTTTCCTTCCCATAATTACTGGATTTCCAAGTGTGATTTTTTTGAAATTTTTTAAGTCAGCAGATATATGCCATGGTAATTTATTATTCAAACCAATGACGTTATTTTGAGACATTGCAACGATGATAGAAATTTTTTTCACTAAACTGCTACTGGAGCTTTGATTAATGGATCTGGATTATAATTAATTAAATTAAAATCTTCATATTTAAACTGAAAAATATCTTTTATTAAAGGATTAATATTCATTTCAGGCAAGGTTTTAGGCATCCTACTTAGTTGTTCGTTAACTTGATTTATATGATTTAAGTATATGTGAGCATCGCCAAGAGTATGAATAAAATCACCACATTTAATGTTACATACCTGAGCAATCATTTTAGTTAAAAGTGCATAGGAAGCGATATTAAATGGAACGCCTAAGAATATATCAGCACTTCTTTGATATAACTGACATGATAATTTATTGTCTGCAACATAGAATTGAAAAAAAGCATGGCATGGAGGTAATTTCATATTATCAATTTCAGCAACATTCCATGCTGAAACAATTAATCTCCTAGAATCAGGATTTATTTTTATGGCTTCAATCAAATTCTTTATTTGATCTATAGGTTGACCATCATGGGATGGCCAACTCCTCCACTGTGAACCATAAACAGGACCTAAATCTCCATTCCTATCAGCCCACTCATCCCAAATAGAAACACCATTATCTTTTAGATACTTGATATTAGTATTACCCGTAAGAAACCATAACAATTCATGAATTACTGATTTTAGATGTATTTTTTTTGTAGTTAATAAAGGAAAGCCTTGATTTAAATCAAACCTCATTTGGTAACCAAAAATTGACAAGGTTCCAATACCCGTTCGATCCTCTTTCTTAACGCCATTGACTTTTACATAATTTAAAAGATTTAGATATTGTTTCATTTTATTTTTTTGCTAGAATAAAATCTTTAACCAATGATGTCTTATTATCAAAAACCTCAAATTTCTGATCTATTTTTTCTAAATTAACTAGCGCTTCAGGCCTTGTTGGCTTCTTACCAATTGCTTCTAAAACTGTCTTTTCAAACTTAGTTGGTAATGCAGTTTCTAAAACTAGCATTGGGGTATCTTTTGAGAAATGATCGAGTGATGCTTTAACACCATCTGCGGTATGTGTATCAATAATGACGTCATATTCATCATAAAACTTCTTGATCAATTTAATTCTATTTTCATGCTTACTTGAAGAGGAAATAAAACCGAATACTGACATTGCTTCCATATTATTTTTGTCAAGCTGGAATGAACCTCCATTCTCTATTTGTTCCCAATAGTCTGTTAATGATGAGGCATCTCTGGCTAACACATCAAAAATAAATCTCTCAAAATTTGATGCTTTTGAAATATCCATTGAAGGGCTTGAAGTTTGAAATGTATCATTAGGTGAACGTGGCTGATAATTTCCAGTTTTAAAGAACTCATCAAGAACATCATTTTCATTAGTAGCAACAACTAATTTATTAATAGGTAAACCCATCATTCTTGCAATATGCCCAGCACATATATTTCCAAAATTTCCTGTGGGGACTGTAAAATCTACAGTTTGACTACTATCATTAGTTACAGATAAGTAGCCCTTAAAGTAATATACAATCTGAGCTAATATTCTTCCCCAGTTAATTGAATTTACAGCACCAATATTATTATCTTTTTTAAACTGCAGGTCATTCGAGACGGCCTTCACAATATCTTGACAGTCGTCAAATACTCCCTTAACTGCAATATTATAAATATTTTCATCGTGTAAACTGAACATTTGAGCAGCCTGGAATGGACTCATTGTGCCGTGAGGTGAAAGCATAAATACATTGATACCTTTTTTTCCTTTCATTGCATATTCAGCTGCCGGCCCTGTATCTCCAGATGTTGCCCCTAAAATATTTAACGTTTTATTTTCTTTGTTTAGAACGTATTCGAAAGTATGTCCTAAAAATTGCATAGCAATATCTTTAAAAGCTAATGTTGGTCCATTTGAAAGCGACAATAGATATAAGTTATCTTTAAGCTTTAATGTTGGAGTTATATCTTCAGGGTTCTGGTTGGACCGATTGTATCCAAACACGTCTGCAGTATATGTTTTATTTATAATTGCTAATAAATCATTAGCAGGGATATCATCAATAAATTTTTCAAAAATAGAAAAAGCAAGATCCTGATAAGACATAGATCTCATAAGATTTAAATCATTTTCTGTGAATTTTGGATAACTTTTTGGGAGATACAAACCACCATCTGGAGCGAGGCCACCTAACAAAACATCACAGAAACTTAATTCTGGAGATTTACCTCTTGTAGAAATATACTTCATAGTTTAATTATCTATTTAATTGTTCAATTCTTAGTTTAACTACCTTATTTTTAGTCTCTGGTAATGCTTCAATTTCATTAATTATTTTATTAACATCTTTCTCTATCATAATTGATGTGACTAAAATTATGTCTACTACTTTGTCATCCTCTTGAATCTCTTTTTGAACCATTGCATCTATTGAAATAGAATGTTGTGCAAAAACTTGGGTAATTTTTGCCAAGACTCCAGATTCATTGTTCATTGAGAGCCTTAAATAAAACTCAGAATTTATATCTTCAATCGAAAGGATTTTCTTTGCTTTAATTTCATTACTAGTAAAACCTAAAATGGGAATCAATGTTGTATTGTTTGATTCTAAATTTCTAGATAAATCTATAATATCAGCAACAACTGCACTAGCTGTAGGATCTGAACCAGCTCCAGCTCCATAATATAATGTTGGCCCAACCATATTTCCTTGAACTAATACAGCATTCATAGGGCCATCCACGTTCGCCACTAATCTTTTTTCAGGAATTAAAGTTGGATGAACTCTTAATTCTACAGAGTCATTATTGTGTTTAGTTATTCCTAATAATTTTATTTTATAACCAAGCTCTTCAGCATAAATAATATCTTTTTGATCTAAACTACTTATACCTTCAACATGAGTTGCTTCATAATTAATGGGAATACCAAATGCTATTGAAGCTAGGATTGTAATTTTATGAGCAGCATCCACACCTTCGATATCAAATGTTGGATCTGCTTCAGCAAAACCTAACTCTTGAGCTTGCTTGAGCGCGACATCAAATGCTAGATTATTTTCTTTCATTTCAGTAAGAATATAATTTGTAGTTCCATTCAAAATTCCAACAATCCACTCTATCTTATTTCCTGCTAAACCTTCCCTCACTGATTTAATAATTGGTATTCCACCAGCAACTGCTGCCTCATAGGCTAAATTTACATTATGTTTATTTGCTAACATAACTAATTCTTCACCATGTATCGCAATTAAAGCTTTATTTGCTGTAACAACATGTTTTTTATTTTTAATTGCTTCTACAACTAAATCCTTAGATATGCCAATGCCACCTATTAGTTCGACCACTATGTGAATATCTTTATGACTTACAAGATCAAAGGCGTCCTCAAGGATTATAACTTCATCCCCAGCAATTTCTTTTGCTCTATTTATATCTTTTTCAGCTAAAGCAAAAATAATAATTTTTTTACCAGTTTTTTTATAAATCTCAGAGAAATTTTTTTTTAAAACCTTATAGACTCCACTCCCAACTGTTCCTGCGCCTATTAAACCAACATTTATATTCTTTTGCATTTTTTACTTTCTATAATCTGTTAAATATTCTGAAAATCTATCTATAGCAATTTTCAATTCGTCCATATTTGGAAGAAATACCATCCGAATATGATTATTATCATCCCAATTAAAGCCACTCCCCTGGACCATTAAAACTTTTTTTTCCTTTAGAACATCAAGAACAAATTCTTGGTCATCTTTTATTGGATATACTTTTGGATCAAGTCTAAAAAATAAATACATTGCAGCAGCAGGTTTAACACAAGTTACTCCAGGAATGTCACTTATCATTTTATATGCTAATTCTCTTTGCTTAAATAAACGACCTGTTGGTGCTACGAGATCATTTATACTTTGATACCCTCCTAATGCAGTTTGTATGGCAAGTTGACCAGGAACATTTGCACATAATCGCATGGATGCTAAGATATTTAGTCCTTCTAAATAATCTTTACCTTTTGATTTATTACCAGAGAATACTAACCACCCAGCCCGGTAACCACATGCACGATAGTTTTTTGATAGACCATTCATTGTCACAAATAAAATATCATCTGCTAATGATGCAATAGAAGTATGTTTTCGACCATCATATAAAACTTTATCGTAAATTTCATCAGAAAATACAATTAAATTATGTATTCTTGCTAACTCAATTATCTCCTCTAATAATTCGTCAGAATATAGTGCTCCAGTTGGATTGTTTGGATTTATTACAAGAATTGCCCGTGTTTTGCTTGTAATTTTCGATTTGATATCATCAAGATCAGGAAACCAATCTGCCTTCTCATCACATATATAATGAACAGGCTTTCCACCTGCTAAGGTCACTGCTGCAGTCCATAATGGATAATCAGGTTTAGGAATAAGAACTTCATCATCGTTATTAATAAGACCTTGCATGGCCATAACTATTAATTCCGAAACACCATTCCCTAAAATAATATCGTCAACATCAACATTCTTAATACCCTTTTCTTGGGTATAATGCATAACGGCTTTTCTGGGCTCAAAAAGACCATAGCTCTCTGTATAGCCGGAAGATTTGTTGATATTTCGAATAACATCCTGCGTTATTTCATCTGGTGCCTCAAATCCAAATTCTGCAGGATTACCAATATTTAATTTAATAATTCGATGCCCTTCTTCCTCCATTTGCTTAGCATGAGACAAAATAGGTCCACGAATGTCATAACATACATTATTTAGCTTTTTAGATTTAAGAACTAGGGTCAAAATATTTATTACCAATTAAATGTTTAAAAATTATTTGTTATCTTACCTTTTATAAATTTTTTGTGGAGAAGATTAATGTCGCATTTACTCCGCCAAAACCAAAACTATTAGACATAGAAGTTTGAATTTTCTCCTGCTTTTTTTCAATAAGAATTGGCAAACCTTCTCCGGCTGGATCGATCTCATCAACGTTAAGAGATGGAGTTATAAAGCCTTTATTCATCATAATTAAACTATAAATTGCTTCATTTGATCCTGCTGCACCTAAAGCATGTCCAGATAATGATTTAGTTGATGCAATAACTGGAATTTTTCCATATTCATTTTTTCCAAACACTGCTCGAATTGCATCAAGTTCCGCAGAGTCGCCAACCGGAGTGCTTGTTCCATGTGCATTAATATAATCAACATCTTCTGTTTTATTCTCCATTAAAGCCATTTTCATACATCGCTGAGCACCTTCACCACTTGGAGCAACCATGTCATGGCCATCAGAAGTTGCGCCATAACCAACTATCTCAGCATAAATTTTTGCGCCACGGGCCTTAGCATGTTCGTACTCCTCCACTACAAGTATGCTGCCACCCCCTGAAATAACAAACCCATCTCTATCAATATCAAAAGTTCTTGATGCTTTTTCTGGCTCAGAATTATATTTTGAGGACATTGCACCCATAGCATCAAAAAGGTAACTCATTGTCCAATGCTCTTCTTCAGCCCCGCCGGCAAATATAATATCTTGCTTACCCATCTGAATTTGCTCGTATGCATTACCAATACAATGAGCACTGGTTGAGCATGCAGATGTTATTGCATAGTTTATACCTTTAATCTTTGCTCCTGTAGCCAAACAAGCTGAGACACCATTAGACATTGTTTTTGTTACCATATATGGGCCCACTCTTCGAATCCCTTTCTCTTTAAGTACTTCCGATCCATGGAGCATACTTTCTGTTGATGTTCCTCCAGCCCCAACAATAATTCCTGTTCTTATATTGGAAACCTGATCTTCAGGCAATTTAGCATCACTTATAGCTTCCTGCATAGCTATCCAAGCATATGCATGTCCTTTTGCCATAAAGCGTAATAACTTTCTATCGATTAATTCTTCAACATCAATATTAATAGATCCTGCAACTTGCGATCTTAAACCATTAGATTCATACTCCGGCTGAAAAGTGACTCCAGATTTAGCGTCTCGAAGACTTTGCTCTACCTCAGTTACATTATTGCCTAAGCTAGATACAATACCCATACCTGTTATAACAACTCTTTTCAATTAACTATCCTCTTAGAAATTATCTGTTGAAGTAAACAAACCAACTTTAAGGTCTGTTGCTTGATAAATAGTGCGGCCATCAACCTCCATTTTTGCATCCGCAATACCCATCACAAGCTTTCTAATAATCACTCGCTTTAAATCTATAATATAGGTAATTTTCTTTGCTGTCGGTAAGACTTGTCCAGTGAATTTTACCTCTCCACTCCCTAATGCCCTTCCCCTTCCTTTTCCACCTCTCCAGCCTAAATAAAAACCAACTAACTGCCACATTGCATCAAGCCCAAGACATCCTGGCATCACTGGGTCACCTTTAAAATGACACTGAAAAAACCATAGATCATCTGTGATATCCATTTCAGCGACAATTTGACCATTATCAAATTCTCCGCCATCTTCGTTAATACTAGTAATACGATCAAACATAAGCATTGGGGGGAGAGGCAACTGAGCATTATTTTCTCCAAACAATTTTCCTTGTCCGCATTCAATTAACTCTTCATTTGTGTAGCTATTTTTTTTCATTATTTTTCAAATATTCCATATTTTTCTGTTAACTCAATGGGTATGCAACTTAAACTATTTTCAGTTGTCTTTACCGTATACATGAACTAGTTTATAGTCGAGTAAATTCAAGTAATTTCTTAGGAATATATCACAATGAGCGACCAAAATCTGGCTGAATGGCGAAAACTTGCCTTAACTTTGGAGGGTGAAGTTAATAAAGTAATCGTTGGACAAGAAAGCCCAATAAAACTAATTACAACCTCAATATTTGCAAGAGGTCACGTGCTTTTAGAAGGAGATGTTGGAGTTGGTAAAACTACACTTTTAAAAGCTTTTGCTCGATCAATTGGTGGAGGGTATGAGCGAATAGAGGGAACAATTGATCTAATGCCAAATGACCTAATTTACCATACATATTTAGGTGAAGATGGAAAGCCGCATGTAAGTAATGGTCCTATTCTTAAGTCTGGAGAAGACCTCTCAATATTTTTCTTTAATGAAATTAATAGAGCAAGGCCACAAGTGCATTCACTTTTACTTCGAATTATGGCAGAAAAAACATTATCCGCATTTAATAGTGAATATAAGTTTCCTCATTTAATTGTTTTTGCTGACAGAAACCAAGTTGAAAAAGAGGAGACTTTTGAAATTCCGTCAGCTGCAAGAGATAGATTTATGATGGAAATTCCAATTGTTATACCAGAAATAGATGAATTAATGACTAGTCTTGTTTTTGATACAAAATTTCATGACGCTGATAAGCTAATTGAGGAAGCTAAACCAGAGCTTTTTAAATTTGATAAATTAAATGAAGTATCAGAAAATATTCAAAAAAATATTGACGCAACTGAGGCACTTAAAACCTACTCACTGAATCTATGGAAAGCTACAAAAAATCCTAGCCTTTATGATGTCAAAATAAGCGGTATTGATGTTGAGCGTCTAATTATTTCGGGTGCAAGCCCACGAGGTATTAGCATGATGATGAAATGTGCCCGAGTTAATGCATGGATGGATAATCGCTCATCAGTTTTACCTGAAGATATTCATGCAGTATTCCATGAAACAATTGCCCATAGACTAGTTTTTAATCCAGTTTATGAGCTCAGAAGAACTGAAATTGCTAAAGAATTAACTAAAGAAATTATTAATAAGGTTAGTGCCCCGTAGATGAAATTTTCTGAAGATATATTCAGTTACCATATTAATTGGAAATCTAGAGGCCACCACCCTGGACAACATAAAAGCGCACAAAGGGGTATGGGTCTTGAATTTGCAGGTCATGCAACACTCCTAGACTATCCAGACCCCAGACGTATCGATATTCGTCAAACTATACGTGATCCATTTGAGCAAATTCAGGTTAGGATATTTAATCAAAGGAGCGCTACTCCAGTTATGATATTTGCTGACTTATCAGGTAGTATGAATTTTGGTTCCCAAAAAACTAAACTTGAATATGCGTCTGAAATTGCGTCAGTTATAACTAATTCTGTTGTTGCTAAAAGTGATGCAATTGGTTTTATTGGGATAGAAGATGTAATTGATCCAGAATGGGTAGCACGCCTATCTTATAGATCCCACCGAACTCAAAATCTTATTAATCGATTAAGTAATTATAGAGCAAAAAAAGGTGGGCATTACGGTATAAAATCTGCCTACCAATTTCTACCTAAAGATAAAACATTAATCTTTTTCATATCTGACTTTCATATGCCAATTAAGGATATTGAAGAAAGCTTTTCACTACTAAGTAGACATCAAGTTGTACCAATTGTACTGTGGAATAAAAGTGAATATGAGAATCTTCCGAACTTTGGGATTCTTACAGTAAATGATCCAGAGTCAGGAGAAGAATCAACTATGGTCTTGAGAAAAAAAATGAAAGAACGCATTCAAGAAAACTTTAAAGAAAGAAGAAAATTACTTGAAAAAACATTTATACATCTAAATTCACCTGCATTTTTTGTAGGGGAAAAATTTAATCCTCTTCTAATGACAGAATATTTTAATGAGTACTTCCATGCATAAATTATTTGGCTTTTTAATATTTCTTTTAACAATTAGTTTAAATGCTTATGAGGATCCTAATAAATTCAAGGATATTGACCCAAAATTTATTGAGCTTAATATTGTTGAGCCTAACCAGCGAGTTGGCTATACGGTTGGGGATATTATTAATAGGCAGATTACGATTTCTATAAAAAAACCTTACCAATTGATTGAAGAATCCTTACCAATTGTAGGTTACGAAAAAAGATATAGAGGAAAATTACTTGGTATGACTCTCAGGGATATTCAATATATAAAAAAGAATACAAAGGATTTAATTACTTACAAAATTTTCCTCAAATATCAAATATTCACTAATAATGTTGTAGCTAAACCTGCATTTATTACAGCCGATTATTACCGCTTAATTAATCCGATAGAACCCGATAATGTTGTTAAATTTAGAATTCCTGAGCTTACTATAGCAACATCTCCAATTGCAATATTTGGAGCTGTGAAAGTTGAAGATGATATGAGTGCATTTCGGGGCCCATTAACAATCGACAAAATGCCAAGTAATCAGAAAATCCGATATGGAGCTGTTGGATTTGTTATAAGTATTCTTACACTATTCTATATATACAGTAGATATACTTGGCTTCCAAAACAAAACAAGGTGTTTAGTTCTATATATCGAAAATATAAAAATAAAAATGCCACTAAAAAAGAAATAGAACTGCTTATCTCTGAGCTTCACCATGGATTTAACCTAACAATTAATCAAGCATTATTTACCAATAATAAAGAAAGACTTTTTAAAAAAAATAAAAGCTTCAATTACATCGAAGCTGAAATAAATGACTTCTTTAAATTATCTAAAGCAATAAATTTTGAGAGAAAAAACAATTTTAATCTAGCCGAAACCTATGCATGGCTAATTTCATTTACCTTGCACTGTCGGATGTGCGAACGAGGCCTGATAATTGATTCGGGTGATATTAAAAAATTAGGTTTTAAATGAATTTTATAGCCCCATGGTTTTTATTCCTATTTCCCCTGGCGCTTGCTCCTTTTTTTCTCAAGCAGCCTTCACCTCATACCTACTCTTGGTCCCAAATGATTCCTATTGATTGGACATCAAAAATAATTGGATTTTTACTAAAATTATTAGGCAGCATAATCATTGTACTTCTTATTTTAGCTCTTTCTCAACCCTTCTCAAACCAAAGAACAATAGAAAAAATTGGAGAAGGCGCTCAAATTGGATTGGTTTTAGATAGAAGCGCTTCCATGGACGAACCTTTTGCCACTCATGAGTCTTCTGAGAAAGCAGGAGAAACAAAGTCAGCAGCTGCTAGCAGACTTATTATTGATTTTTTTAATTCCCGAACTAATGACATGGTTGGAGTTGTAACATTTAGTAACTCAGCTATGTTTGTTCTCCCCTTGACCGAAAATAAAGATGCAATAAAAGCCGCTGTAAATGCCACTGCAGGTAATGCACTTTTTCAAACTAATATTGGTGCAGGTCTAACAAGTAGTGCAGCACTATTTAATGAAGTTGCCGACTCAGGATCAAGAGCAATTATTTTATTATCAGATGGAGCAGGACGAATTGATTCAAATACACAGCAAAAGATTAGAGATTGGTTTGACCGGTTCCAAATTGGCTTGTATTGGATAGTTCTAAGGCAACCAGATGGTATTAGTATTTTTGATGAAAATTATGTGAATGATCAAATGCTTCAATATAAAAGAGATGATGATCCGCTCCCGCCAGCGCTAGAGCTATACGAATACTTTAAAACGTTTAGATCACCATTCCAAGCCTTTGAGGCCGAAGACCCAAAGTCTCTTGAAAAAGCAATTAGTGAAATTAACCTCAAAGAAAAAAAACCTATTGTTTATAACGAAATTATTCCTGGTAAAAATTACTCACTAATTTTATTAATCACTGCATTCATAATGTCACTTGTTCTTTTAACTTTAAAATTTCTTGAGGTAAAATCATTCAGATGAAAATACAAAACATATTTAGTGTTAAAAAAATAACTTATTTTTCCATCATAATTCTTTCTATAAGCAGCTATTTTATTCTCTCATCTGCACTTAACCTCTACCAAATAACAAGATTTAATGAGAGTGTTAAAAAAGGAGAAGCACCACAATTCTTCAGTCAAAGTTTTGAGAGTCGTTTTTCAACAGCATATTGGCTTGCAGAAAATGGAATATTTAAGGAATCAACAACTCTTTTCAACAATCTTTTAACTGAAGCAAGTGAAGAACAAAAATCAGCAGTTCAACATAATATTGGAAATATATTTTTTCTTAGAGGGCTAGCCATTATGGGGACTAGCATGGATGCAAGGCCCGAAGCTGAATATTTACTTAGACAGGCAAAGAAATCTTATGTGCAATCTATTAAGGCTAGTAATGTCCACTGGGACACTAAGCACAATCTTGACCGATTACTTACTATGCTTCCTTCGGAGCCTACACCGGGAGTTGGTGACTCAGATTCCCCAGGTTTAATTATGGGAAATATTCCAGTCGGCCTTCCATGAAATTAATAATAAAAAAATTAAAAGACGATAAAAACCTTTTAATGCTTTTATTAGCAGTGCTTTCAATTGCTGCAGCAATTGCTAATCCATCAATACCATTTAAAAGAGATATATATAATTATATTTTTGTTGTAGATATTTCTCAAAGTATGAATACTGAGGACATGATGTACAACAACAAAAAAATTTCTAGGTTAGACTTCACCAAAGCAACCCTTCGAACAGTATTAGAACAGTTACCCTGTAAAACCAAGGTTAGTATTGGAATGTTTGCAGGTGTAAGTGTTGCGGCAACTTATACTCCTATAGAAATATGTAGGAATTTTAGTGCAATCAATACCACAATTGATCATTTAGATTGGCGTTCAACATGGTCTGGTAATACTCGTATTCGTGAATCTCTAGTTAACCTTGCAAGGCTAATCAGAAGCTTTCCAGAGTCTGCTCAGGTTATTTACTTTACTGACGGTGAAGAAGCACCAAAATTACATGTTTTTAATACCCGAGATTTAACTCAGTTTCAAGGTGGCAATGATTGGTTGTTTGTTGGTATTGGCTCTGATGATGGAGCTCCTATACCAAAATATGACAGCCACAATCAATTAATCGGATATTGGGCGATTGATAGCTTTGCCCTTCAGCCAGGAATTGCACAAATTTCTGAGTCGAATATAGGAACTAGAAACGATAGTGTTGCAATTGGGGAGAGTGATCGATACATATCTAAACTTAATGAGGAATACTTAGTATCAATTTCAAAAGAAATAAATGGCTCTTATATCAAGGGAGATAGTGCTGCAAATATACTATTAGAAATGAAAAAACAAAAAGCAGCATGGCGCGATCAGTCTAACCTACCATTACGGAATTTCTTCACTTTTTTAGCTTTAATTCTATTTAGCATTCGTTTTTTTTCGATTACTAAAATAAAAAAAATACTTACAAAAAAAATGTATGCAAAAATATAAAAATTCTATACTTGATCTTAAACAATTAAGTGTTATTTCAGTTAGTGGTAATGATGCACTCTTATTTCTTCAAGGCCAGCTTACTAACGACTTATCACTAGCTACCTTAACTCAATCTATTTATGCGGGCTTCTGTAATCCAAAAGGTCGATTATTAGCTCTTTTTCACGTTGTTAGGTATCACGATAGCTATCTTCTTTTTCTACCCACATCTATTGCAGAAAATATTATAAAAAAATTATCAATGTATATCCTTAGATCTGATGTTAGCTTACAGCTAAACCCAGATAGATTAATGTATTTTGGCTTATACACAGATAACCTCGCGAGCCAATTAAGTTTATTAAATAATTCACCAAAAAATGAAATGGAATCAGTGAATATAGAATCTCTAATTGTAACTAAACTTTATAGTGATGGATTAAGGTTAATTATTGTGGGTGACAAAAGAAATTGTATGGATTTTATTAAAAATAATTCTGACGAATTAGAAAAAAAAGATTTTAATGTTTGGGTTGCACAAAATATTAAATCAGGTATTCCAAATATCTATAATGAAACACAAGAGGCATTTATTCCACAATCAATTAATTTAGATATTATTGGTGCTATTAATTTTAAAAAAGGTTGTTACACTGGTCAAGAAATTGTTGCGCGCACGCATTATCTAGGAAAACCAAAAAGAAGAATGTATATAGCATCCTTCCAGAGTGCGTCTGAGCCTTTATATGGAAATAGTATTTTAAATAATAAAGACTCAGTTGGGCAAGTTGTTGATGCTGCGCATACAAGCAATAATAATTTTGTGCTATTAATTGAAATACGTATTGACTCTGATTTAAATAATCTTACTCTTAATGGAATTGATGTTGATATTAGTAAGTCTGAAAAAAATAAATTTAGCTTATCTTAATTTTTTGACTTATTGCTTAGCTTTATTTATTACTTGAAAATAAATTTCGCCTTTTTTTATCATACCAAGCTCTTCTCTTGCTTTTTCCTCTATAGCATCTGTTCCATTTTTTAAATCATTTACTTCTGCCCTCAAGGCATCATTTTGTTTTTTTAACTCAATATTAATTTCTTTTTGAGCCTCATACTCATTTGATAACTGAAAAACATTATACCAACCACCTTTTCCAGCCCACAATGGGTACTGAATTAAGATGATCAACAAAATAAAAATAGCAGTGAGTGATTTCAATTTTTTTTATTTATCTGATAAAAAGCAGATAAACCTGGATATAAAGCTTTATCGCCCAGATATTCTTCAATCCTTAATAGTTGATTGTATTTTGCAATTCTCTCAGAGCGAGACATAGAGCCAGTTTTAATTTGCATGGCATTCATTGCTACAGCTATATCTGCAATTGTTGTGTCCTCAGTCTCACCAGAACGGTGAGATATAACAGAGGTATAGCCTGCCTTCTTTGCCATCCCTATAGTTTTAAATGTTTCTGTTAATGTTCCAATTTGATTAACTTTAATTAATACAGAATTTGCTACTTTCCTTTCGATTCCTTTCTTGAGGATTTTAGGATTTGTTACAAATAAATCGTCCCCTACTAACTGAATATTATTTCCTAATCTTTCTGTTAGGACTCCCCAGCCTTCCCAATCAAACTCACTCATACCATCTTCTATACTGATAATAGGATATTTATCACACCAAGCCGCTAAATAATCTGACATTTGCGAGGAACTTAAAGATAAATTTTCTGAATCTAAAAGATAATTATCGCTCTTAAAAAATTCAGTGCTTGCGCAGTCAAGTCCCAAAAAAACCTGCTTACCAGGCTCATACCCGGCCATCTCAATTGATTCCATAATCAATTGCAATGCAGCCTCATTAGAGTTCAAATTCGGAGCAAAGCCTCCTTCATCTCCTACTGTTGTCGCCAAATTATTTTTATTTAAATTTTTCTTTAGGGCATGAAAAATTTCTGCCCCACATCTAATAGCATCTGAAAATGTTGGGAGACCCGCAGGTATAATCATAAATTCTTGAATATCAACATTATTTTCGGCATGTGCTCCCCCATTAATAATATTCATCATTGGAGTCGGCATACTATATGGGCCATTAGGATTTAAAAATTCAAATAAGTGCTTTTTTTGACTTGAAGCGCCGGCATGCGCAGCAGCCATTGATACAGCGAGAATAGCATTTGCTCCTAAATTAGACTTATTCTCTGTCCCATCTAATACAAGCATAATATTGTCGAGATCTTCTTGATTCTCTGCAGACTTTCCTTTTAATGCTGGGGAAATAATTTCATTAATATTACTAACTGCCTTTGACACCCCTTTACCTAGGTATATAGTTTTATCTTTATCTCTAAGTTCAATAGCCTCCTTACTCCCAGTAGAAGCACCTGATGGAACTGACGCTCTTCCAATTGACCCATCATTAAGTAACACTTCAGCTTCAACAGTTGGGTTTCCTCGAGAGTCTATTATCATTCGTCCTCGAATATCCTGTATCACAATCATTTTTGCTTCCTAACTAAAATATTTTTTTTGATTTAACTACGTAATCAAGTTCTTTAAGAACTTCAAGTAACTTTTTCATCCGATCCAAAGGAACTGCATTAGGGCCATCCGATAAAGCCTCTTTTGGATTTGGATGTGTTTCCATAAAGATTCCTGATATTCCGCATGAAACTGCAGCTCTTGCTAAAAGAGGGACAAACTCACTTTGGCCTCCACTTCTATCTCCCTGACCACCTGGTTGCTGAACAGAATGTGTTGCATCAAAAACTACAGGGCAGTTGGTTTCTCTCATTATTGATAAACTCCTCATGTCTGAGACTAATGTGTTATAACCAAAAGAAGCTCCTCTCTCACAAACCATAATATTATCTATACCACCGTTTGCATCTTTAGCTTTCTGAGCTACCTGTTTCATATCATGAGGCGCTAAAAATTGACCTTTTTTTATATTAACTGGCTTCCCTGATTTTGCTACGGCAGAAATAAAATCAGTTTGTCGGCATAAAAATGCTGGGGTTTGAAGCACATCCACCACACTTGTAACTGCTTCAATTTGAGAGACATCATGAATATCAGTTAAGATAGGAACACCTATTTGCTTTTTAACTAAGTCTAAAATTCTCAAGCCCTCATCTATACCAAACCCTCTGAATGTTTTATTTGAACTTCTATTTGCTTTATCAAATGATGATTTAAAAACAAAAGGAATACCCAAATCATCACTCATCTCTTTTAGCTTTCCGGCAACATCTATAGTCATTGACTCTGACTCAATGACACAAGGCCCAGCTATTAAAAATAAAGGTTTATCTAGACCTACTTTAAAGTCGCATAATTTCATTTTTTAACCTTTTTGATAAGATAATGCAGCATTAATGAATGATAAGAATAATGGATGGGAAACTTTTGGGTTTGACGTAAATTCCGGATGAAATTGGCAGCCAAAGAACCATGGATGATCATCGTTTGAGAGCTCTATGATTTCACACAGATTCTCAGATGGTGTTCTAGAGGAAACCACTAAACCTGCTTGAATTAATTGATCCACATATGAATTATTAACTTCAAATCGATGTCTGTGTCTTTCATTTACTTCAGAACCATAAATACCATAAGCTAGAGTATCTTTTAATATTGGAGCTTTTTGAGCTCCTAATCTCATTGTTCCGCCAAGATCTGAATTTTCATTTCTCTTTACCAATTCACCTTTAGAAGTTTTCCATTCAGCCAATAATCCAACAACTTTATACTTCGTACTACCATCAAATTCTGTACTATTAGCATTAACAAGTCCTGCCTTATTACGAGCATACTCTACGACTGCTAATTGCATACCTAGACAAATACCTAAGAAAGGAATTTTATTTTCTCTTGCAAATTGAATTGCTTTTATTTTACCCTCAGTCCCTCTAACTCCAAAACCCCCAGGTATTAAAATTGCATCAACATTTTTTAATTCACCAATTCCCTTCTCTTGAATTTTTTCAGAATCAATAAAGTGAATTTTAACTTTGGCATTATTATGAAAACCAGCATGAATAAGAGCTTCAGTTAATGACTTATACGACTCAGTTAAATGTACATACTTACCAACAAATGCAATATTCACTAACTCATTTGCTCCATCAAGCAACTTTATAACTTTTTTCCACTGCACAAGATCAGCTTTTTTTGGTTTTATATTTAGTTTTTCACAAACAATCACATCCATTGACTGTTCATGCAACATCATTGGGATGCGGTAAATAGAGTCTGAATCAGTGGCTGAGATAACTGCATTAGTTGCTACATTTGTAAATAAAGCAATTTTATCTCTTTCCTCTTGCGGAATAGGTCGCTCTGACCGGCATAATAAAATATCTGGCTGAATACCAATCTCTCTCAATTCTTTTACAGAGTGCTGGGTGGGTTTTGTCTTAAGCTCTCCAGCTGTTGCAATCCAAGGAAGTAGGGTCAAATGAATATAGCAAACATTATCTCTTCCCTCCTCAAAGCCCATTTGTCGAATAGCCTCCAGAAAAGGAAGGGATTCAATATCCCCAACAGTTCCACCAACTTCGATGATTGCAATATCAGAACCTTTAGCTCCATTTTTTATATGAAGTTTTATCTCATCAGTAATATGAGGAATTATCTGAACTGTTTTTCCAAGATACCCTCCCTTTCTTTCTTTCTTAATAACGCTATCGTATATCTGACCTGTTGTGAAATTGTTCTTCTTTGTCATTTTTGAAGAAATAAATCGCTCATAATGCCCCAAATCTAGATCAGTTTCTGCTCCATCATTAGTTACATAAACCTCTCCATGCTGAAAAGGGCTCATTGTTCCAGGATCAACATTAATATAGGGATCAAGTTTTAGCATCGTTACATTTAAGTCACGAGACTCTAGAATAGCTCCAAGACTTGCGGCAGAAATACCCTTGCCAAGAGAAGAAACTACACCGCCAGTTACAAAAACATATTTGGTCATTAGAAGGCATCTTTAAAAATTTGCTGACGGTGTAATATTTTACTTTAAAGCTTTAGCTCTCACAATGAATAGTTTAATCTTTTGACCATTCACCATAATTTTTAAACTTATCGATCACCTCAAGCATTTGATTGTCATTCAATAATTTTGGGGTACCAATCATCTTTGCTTGAACATAAACCTGTGCAAGGTGTTCAACTTCAATAGCAATATTAATGGCTTCATTTAAATCCTTTCCTATTGCAATCATGCCATGATTAGAAATAAGGCATGCTTTCCTTTGTTCCATTGCGATAATAATATTATTAGATAGCTCCTGAGAACCAAATAAAGCATAATCAGAGCATCTAATAGAATCCCCACCAGCAACTGCTATCATATAATGAAAGGGGGGAATGCTTTCTCCTATAACGCTTAATGTGCTTGAAAAAACTGAGTGCGTATGGACAATTGCATGAATATCATCTTTTGCAGCATAAATATCTCGATGAAAAAGCCATTCAGATGATGGTTTATAATTGCTTTTTGAGTTAATAATCTCACCATTAAAACCTATCTCAACCATTGAATTTGAATCTAAATTCTCTAAACTAACACCACTAGGGGTAATAATAAAACCATTATCATTTCTACAACTTAAATTACCTGTTGCACCATGATTTAAGCCTTTTCGGTTTAGCAATAATGAAGATTGAAATAAACTTTTTCTTAGCAACATCTCTTTTTTCATCATAAAAGTGTCCCTATAGATTCAGGATTATAACTTCCTTTTTCACAGATTATCTTCGTTATATATTCAGCTGGTGTTAAGTCAAAAGCTGGGTTATATGCAGTAGACATTCCAATTTTAACCTCTGAGACTGTCCCATCATTATTCATTCCTTTAATTCTAAGGAGTTCATCAGGATGTCTACATTCAATCTCAAATGACTTTTTTTCTCCTATAAAGCTGTTATCAATAGTACTTAATGGAGCAGCTACATAAAAAGGTATATTATGTGCCTTCGCTGCTAGTGCTTTTAAATAGGTTCCAATTTTATTACAGACCTGTCCATCTATCGATATACGATCAGCACCCACTATGACACAGTCAACCTTATTCTGCTGCATTAATAAACCTCCCGTATTATCTGAAATAATAGTATGAGGGATTTTGGCTTGAGTTAACTCCCATGCTGTAAGACTCATTCCTTGATTTCGTGGTCTAGTTTCATCTACCCACACATGAATATCTATTCCTTCTTCAAATGCTTGGTATATTGGACTTAAGGCAGTTCCATTATCAATAGTCGCCAGCCAACCAGCATTGCAGTGAGTTAAAATATTAAGTGGGGAACTTTTTATCTGCTTTAATAATGGTAAGCCTGCCCTTCCAATGTCTATATTAGTTTTAATATCATCTTCAGCTAATTCATTGGCATAAAGCCAGGCAATCTTTGCTCTATCATTAGTATCATAAGGTTTTAAATGTTCCAGCATTTTATTTACAGCCCATGCTAAATTAACTGCTGTAGGTCTTGATTCTTTGAGCGAAAAAGCAGCGTCTAGGAGTGATTGATCTGAGGAATCTTTATTCATCGCTAGGGCAATTCCAAAAGCAGAGGTTACTCCTATCAAAGGAGCTCCTCTGACCTGCATAATTTTTATAGCCTGAATAACATCTTCTAAGCTCTTAAGATCAATCAATTCAAATTTAAATGGAAGAGCAGTCTGATCAATTATTGTCACTCTAGTGAGGTCGCTAGAGGCTTCTATCGTCCTGTAAGATTTTCCTTCAACAAGCATAACTAATCCTAAGTAAAGTTATCATATATTTCATCCACAATATCTGTGGATAACATTGTGAATTAAAGTTATATAAATTTGCAAGCATTGAATTATAAAGGATTTTTTTTAAACGCTTAATTTTTAATCGTTAAAAAAATCCTTTAAAAACAATAACTTATTATATGTCATTGAGAACATTAGTTTTTTTCTTAAATGTTAATGTAAGTGTTGAGATCATGTGCATAACTTACCTAACATTGGTAGTGCTTCAAAGGTATTTTTACTGATCATTCTAGCCATTTTATGCGGATCAAGACCCCTTAATTCAGCTAAAAACATTCCAATTTTCTCCAATTCTTTAGGTTGATTTTGTTCATCTCTTTCCAACCAAAATGGTGGCATATCCGGAGAATCTGTTTCGAGCACAATAGACTCAATTGGGAGTTCTTTAGCTAACTTTTGAATATGATTAGCTCTAGGAAAAGTCATTGCACCACCAAAGCCTAATTTAAATCCTAGATCAATAAGTTGATAAGCCTGTTGATTGCTACCATTAAATGCATGGGCAATCCCTCCTCTTACCTTGTATTTACGTAAATACTTTAGCACAACATCAATAGCATTTCGTGTATGTAAAATTACTGGTAAATCATAATCAATGGCAATCTTTAATTGCGCTGCTAAGAAATCTTGTTGTTTGAATATATTATCTTTTCTGGTGAACAAGTCTATTCCAATTTCACCAATTGCAACTGGGGAGTTATTTTTAACACAATCTGACAGGATGGTAAGATCATTATTATTAATTTCATCGATATAGATTGGATGAAAACCCAATGCATAAAAAAGGATATCATCTTGTCCAGCTATATCTAGAACACGAGATAGATTCTCTGGGCTTACAGAAGGAATAACAATGTTACTTATTTGAGAATTTCTTGCAGATCTCATTATTTTTTTAATTATTGCTTCGGAGAAAAAATCTAAGTGACAGTGACTATCAATCCACATACTACCTTATCACTCTTGATTGTATTCTAAGATCAGGGCCCACACTCCTAACATCATGCAGTTTTAGTTGAATTTTATTTTTAACTAATTTTAGAACAGGATTATTAAACATTGAGTTTGCATTCCCCCCTAACAAAATTGGAGCTATATAAGTTATTAATTCATCTATCAATCCTAATTCCAGTAAGGAACCATTTAAATTTGGTCCTGCCTCAACCCATAAGTTATTAATTTCAGTTTCAGCTAAGTATTCCATGAGCTTATGTAGATGAATTTTTTTCTTATCTAGAGGCAAACAAAGAGTATTAACTTTAAGATCTAGCAATGATTTAAGTTTATTTTTTGGGTCTCTTCCATAAACTAATAATATATTTTCTTGAGCTAAAATTTTAGAATTAAGATCAACAGAAAGATTAGTGTCTACAATTACTCTTAATGGTTGTTTTTTTGCAGATATATGTCGGACAGTCATATTTGGGTCGTCATAATTAACTGTTCCAACTCCTGTTAGAATTGCACAAGATTTTTCCCTCCAGATCTGAACATCCTTTCTTGAATCTTCAGATGAAATCCATTTGCTTTCACCACCCATTAGACTTGTCTTTCCATCTAATGAAGCAGCAATTTTTGAACGGATATAAGGACGCCCTAATCTCATTCTAGTAATAAAACCAAGATTAATTTCAGTTGCCTGTTCCACTAATATGCCTGTAATAACCTCAATATTATTTTCTCTTAAAATCGAGATTCCTTTACCTTTAACCAAAGGGTTGGGGTCTTCCATTGCGATAAATACTCTCTTAATTCCCGCTGATATAATACTCTTAATACAAGGCGGAGTTTTTCCGTAATGAGCACATGGCTCAAGAGTGACATACAAATCAGCATTCCGAGCAAGCTCTCCAGCATCCTCGATTGCTATTATTTCAGCATGTCTTTCACCTGCTTTTGAGTGGTAGCCTTGACCAATAATATTGCTACCTTTAACAATAACGCAACCAACATATGGGTTAGGTTTTGTTCTAGATGAAGCTTTTTGTGCCAGACTAAGTGCCTGACTCATAAAGCTATAAATCAGTGATTCATTTTTCAACGGTTAATCAAGATCTTTAATGGCATTATTAAAATCCTCAACATCAGAAAAGCTTCTGTAGACTGAAGCAAATCTTATGTAAGCTACTTTATCTAATTTTTTCAATTCATACATAACAATTTCACCCATATCTCTTGAATAAATTTCTCTATCACCATTAGCTAAAATTTTAGTTACAATTCTTTCAACAGCTTGGTCAATAAATTCTACTGGAACAGGTCTCTTATGGAGTGCTCTTGTGAATGAATGTAATAACTTATCCCTACTAAACTCTTCTCGTTTTCCATCTTGCTTTACCACTTGGGGAAGAGATAGCTCTATATGCTCATAGGTAGTAAATCTTTTTTCACAACCCGAACAGCGGCGCCTTCGCCTTATAGAATTTCCCTGTTCATTGACTCGTGAATCAATGACTTGAGTATCATCCTGCGAACAAAATGGACATTTCATAAATAGTTAGCCATAAACAGGAAATTGTTTAGTAAGTTGGCTTACCTTTCCTTTTATCGATTCTATATTACTTTCATTTTCTGGTTGATCTAATACATCTGCAATAAAATCTGCCACAATTTTAGACTCCTTCTCCTTAAAGCCTCTAGTTGTTATTGCTGGAGTTCCTAGACGGATACCTGATGTAACAAAGGGACTCTCTGGATCATTTGGTATTGAATTTTTATTTACTGTTATATGTGCTTTACCTAAAAGAAGGTCTGCAGCTTTCCCAGTTAATTTTTGCTTTCTCAAATCTACTAAAAACACGTGTGATTCAGTTCGGCCCGAGATAATTTTATAGCCTCGAGCTTGGAGCGAATTTACCATTGCCTGAGCATTTTTAATTACTTGCGCTTGATATGTTTTAAATTCTGGTTTTAAAGCTTCTTTAAATGCAATAGCTTTTGCAGCAATAACATGCATTAATGGGCCACCTTGAATAGCAGGAAATACGAAGGAATTTATTATCTTTTCAAATTCAGGCTTTGCTATTATAAAACCCCCGCGAGGTCCCCGCAGTGATTTATGAGTTGTAGAAGTAACAAAATCTGCATATGGGACTGGATTTGGATAAGCATGGCCTGCTACCAATCCTGAATAATGAGCTACATCCACCATAAAATAGGCCCCTACTTTTTTTGCAATTTGACTCATTCTCTCCCAATCAAAACGAAGAGCATAGGCTGATGCACCACCAATTATTAATTTAGGTTTAGACTCAATTGCTAACCTCTCCATCTCGTCATAATCAATCTCCTCGTTTTGATTCAAACCATATGGAACAATGTTAAATAATTTTCCAGACAAATTTGCAGGAGAACCATGAGTGAGATGACCGCCATGGCCTAAATTCATTCCCATAATAGTATCGCCAGGTTTTAAAATAGCAAAATAAACAGCTTGGTTAGCTTGGCTTCCCGAATGGGGCTGCACATTAACATACTCAGCGCCATAAAGCTCTTTCAATCTATCTATTGCTAATTTTTCAACCTGATCAATAAACTCACACCCACCATAAAACCTTTTCCCAATGTACCCCTCAGCATATTTATTGGTTAGCTGAGAACCTTGAGCCTCCATAACTGCAGGGCTTGTATAATTTTCAGAAGCGATTAATTCAATATGTTGTTCCTGACGTTCATTTTCGTTAAGAATTTGTCTCCAAATTTCTGAGTCTATATTCTTAAGTAAGTCTGATTTACTAAACATAAGTATATTTTTTATTTAAATTGTAATTTTTTATTTTATCATGGCTAGACCATTAAATTTTATGTAACGATTTAGTCTAGAATATAATTTTTATGTATTGCTTTGTATGAGCTAAGTTTTATTATTTAGTTCTTTATTAAAAATAAAAGGAAAACTATGAAGTGGACTGACTCACAAGAGATAGCAGAAAAACTATTTGACCTAAATCCAGAATTAGACCCTAAGACCATTCGCTTTACAGATTTATACCAATGGGTTATCGATCTAGAGGGATTTGATGACGACCATAGTAAATGTGGAGAAAGAATTCTCGAAGGTATTCAGCTGGCATGGATAGATGAATATGAATAATCTTCCTGAGCCGAATATTTTTAAAGCTTATGATATAAGAGGAGTTGTTGATAAGACACTTACTATAGAATGTGTAGAAAAAATTGGTCGAGCTCTTGGTAGTTATGCCTCCAAAAAAAAACAAAGAAAAATATGTGTGGGATATGATGGAAGATTATCAAGTCCAAAATTAAGCAATGCATTAATAACTGGTTTACTCTCAACCGGTATAGACGTTATTAATATTGGGTTAGTAACAACCCCAATGCTATATTTTTCTACGCATTTCCTTCAGACGCATTCAGGAGTAATGATTACTGGTAGCCATAACCCACCAGAATATAATGGGCTTAAGATGATGGTAGATGGGGTAACCCTCTCACCAGATGAAATTCAATATTTATATCAGAGTATTTTGGATAAAGAATTTATTACTGGAGAAGGAGAGCTTTGTTATCAGGATATTAAGAATAATTATTTAAAAAAAATCAAAGAAATTATTCGTTTAGAAAGGCCAATGACAATATCTATAGACTGTGGAAATGGAGCGGCCGGAGTATGTGCAGAAGAATTATTTTCTAGTTTAGGTGTTAAGGTAAATTCTCTTTTTTGTGATGTTGATGGAAATTTTCCAAATCATCATCCCGATCCTTCGAACCCAAAAAATCTAACCGACCTTCAGAAAATCCTTAAAACAACAAATAGTGAATTAGGGTTGGCTTTTGATGGGGATGGGGACCGCCTAGGTGTTATTACAAAATCGGGGGAAATTATTTATCCTGACCGACAACTTTTACTATTTGCCGAAGATGTTTTAATAAACAATCCAGGAACTACTATTATTTTCGATGTAAAATCTACGAGACATTTATTTAAATGGATTAAGGATAAAGGTGGTATTCCAATGATCTGGAAAACTGGACATTCATTAATCAAAGCAAAAATGAAAGAAGAATCTGCGCTTCTTGCCGGAGAAATGAGTGGACATACTTTTTTTTCTGATCGTTGGTACGGTTTTGATGATGGATTATACGCCGGAGCAAGGTTACTAGAGATTTTAAGTAAGTACGACAATCCTTCTGAGGTCCTTGAAGCACTTCCTAAAGGTTTTAGTACACCCGAAATTAATATTAGCCTTAATGAAGGAGAGCAGCATAAATTAATAGAAAAGCTTCAAATAGAAGCAAAATTCGAGAACGCAATAGAGATTATTATGATCGACGGCTTACGGGTAGAGTACAAGAATGGGTTTGGATTAATGAGAGCATCAAATACTACACCTGTAATTGTTTTACGTTTTGAAGCTGATACTGCAGATATGCTTGAAAAAATAAAAAATGATTTTAAAAAAAATCTTAGTAAATATCTACCTATAAATAAAATTACATTCTAACCAAAATTTATTCTTGGTTTGATTCAGCACATAAAACTTGAGAATAACCTGAAAATACAGTGTTCTTATTTATTTTCATCCACTCTAAAGGACTTCCTTTTGAGTAGACTGTCTTGCCTTTACCCATATTCTCTTCATAAAGAGAATGGGCCAGAATTCTAAGCTGAGAAGCCTTACAATCAAATTCAACATAACTCTTAACAGACCGATATTCTAAAGCATTAATTTTCTCAAGCTCTAGAAAATTTTCTAATGTCCATGCCTTAACCTTATCCTGATTTCTTTTATAGTTATTTAGGTTTAGAAAATATTCTGATTTTATTGTTGGATCTTTATAGATTAACGACCAATCAGCGTATGACTGGAGAGAAAAAATAAGCAAAAAGGTAAATAGGGTTGTCTTCATAAAATCATTATAGCTAAATATAAAAAAAGCCCGATAGAAATCGGGCTTTTATATAAATAAATAAAAAATTATTTATTCATTACGTACATGGTTACTTCAAAACCAAAACGCATTTCTGTAGCTGCTGGTGTTGTCCACATAATATTTCTCCTTAAAGAAAAGTTAATTAAATAGATTTGGCTGAACAAATTGGACAAGTACACTTCCAATTATGAAACGGCCAAATAGTAATTTCTGTATTCTTACGATTGCTAAATTTCATATGAAATTAGCGATTGCAAACGTACATAGTTACTTCAAAACCAAAACGCATTTCAGTTGCTTGAGGTTGAGTCCACATAGTATTTCTCCTTGTTTATGTTAATAAAAGTCATTAAACATAAACCAGATCGATGAAGATGCAATTACAAGTAACTGCAAAGGTTCAACTTGAGATTTACAAATCTATACTAGTCTAATGGAATATTTTTACTATGAAGATGAACATGAAGTTAGACTAAGTAAAATCATGAGGAACTGAGACCGTTTAATTCTTTGTATAATAAAAAATGAGCTGAATTTAAGTCATTCAGCCCATTTCTTTATATGAAAATTAATCTTTTACTGGTTACTTTCTAAATCAACGACATTTTCATCGTCACCTGTAGGATTAAATCCTCCATTTCCACCAATAAGTAGAGCATCTGTTGGATGAAATGCTTTTACTTCTGGTTCATCTAAACCAAAATCAACTACTGATTCATCATCGGCAGTAAAACCTTTACCACCTTGTGATTGTGCATTAACATCCTGTGTTGGGTGGAATGGTGCTTCAGGTTCTGGTGTCGCTGCACATCCTCCTATAAAAATAGCTATAAACGCTGCCGGTAATAAATGTTTCATTCTATTTCCTCCTAATAAAATTTAGATCACGTATTTAACGAATTTAAAGCGTACTTAAGAATACGATTGTTCGTTTCCTTACTATTACTGTGACAAGTTTATGTCAAACTGTCAACTAGGTTATTAAGGTCTTTGAGTAAAATATCAAACAGATCAAATCCTAGCTCTTTATACTTAATTTAAAAAAGGGCAGAGCTTTGGATTTTTCCCAAGGAGACATGGAAACACTAAGAGCTAAAAAACCTACAAAACAATGATTAAGTATAGGTATAGTGACTTCTGGACATTTATCGTAGATTAGATTAAATTAACATTATGAATGCTAAATTAAAAAGCCTAATACTGATAAAAGTAATCATTCTTATTGCTTTTTCATCTCTATCATTTATTGCCAAATCTGATGCCAACCCTGAACTCTGGCCATATATTCAAGAGAGAATGTTTAAAGACAAAGATATTACAACAGCTGACTTCATTAGAATCTCAGGTCCTAAGAGAGCTTCTAGTGGTGCACAAGTTCCAATAAATATCCAATTAGCTGCTAAAGAAGGTATAGAAATAAAACAAATTTTTTTAATCATTGATGGTAATCCAGTTCAACTCGCAGCCACCTATCAATTAACAGAAGCAACACAATCAATTGATTTGTCTACAAGAATTAGAATGGAAACAGACTCGTTTGTAAGGGTTGTAGGTGAATCTACCGATGGAAAGCTGTACATGAATCAGGTTGCAATTCGCGCTTCTGGCGGATGCAGTGGATACATGGATTCAACTGACCCTGCACACACAGCAGATTTAGGAAAAATACTTCTTAAATCAACAAAAGATCGTTATGTAACAACTCGAATTAAACATCCAAACTTTACGGGGCTAATGAAAGACTCAATTAACGGCTGGTTTGTTCCAGAATGGTATGTTAAAGATGTTGTCTTTAGTTATAATGGTAAGAAGATTCTAAATGTTAAGGGAGGAATTAGCATTAGCCAGGACCCATACATTAAATTTAATTTCAAAGGAAAAAAATCAGGGAAATTGACAGTTTCAGCAACCGATACTAAGGGTGAAACATTTTCCTTGGAAAAAATAGTGTTTAAGGTTAACGCTTTAATTTAAGATGTGACCGAATCTCAAAGTAGAAATCTCTAAGTGCAGGAAGGCACCCAATTAATATAAATATAACAAGAATTTTTAATGTTTTAATCATGTAACCAAAGTAACCCTCAATCAAAAAACTCAACTCAACAATCTTAGCTTGATTAGCATTTAATTTCTCTGGTGGGTATTCTAAAAGACGTTCATATTCACATTGTTTAGAAGACTCTGAACAAAGACCAATCTGTCGACCTAATTCCTCAACAAATATTTGATGAGAAAAAAAATCATTAACCCATAAAAAAATTGCCAGAAAAACCCCTACGATTAGAAATAACCAAAAAAACTGCTTGCTTGATGGCCTTATCACCAATTTACTTCCTTTACGTTAAAATAAATTTAATACCTGCAATAATTAATACTACACCCAATGACTTCTTTACACCCTCCTCCATAAAATACTTGATTCCTAATTGGGTGCCAATGAGTGCACCTAATATAACAGCTAATGAGTATAAATAGATTTCTGAGGGTAAAGACCTGACTATGGAAATGTTACCTAATAAACCAGCAGTAGAATTAAATAAAATAAATAAAGCCGCTGTTCCCGATGCTCCTTTTACAGAAGTCCAACCGAGAAATACAATTAAAGGAGATAAAAATATCCCTCCACCTGTTCCAGTTAAGCCAGATATAAACCCAATCAATAATCCCGCAAAAAATCCAAGGAATGGATTAACTTCATTTTTAACGTTGTCAGAATAGCGAAATATATTAAAGAGAAATTGCAATCCCCCAACTATCAGAATTAAACCTACTAAAGGTCGATAAATAGCTCCCGGAAGATTAATAGCTCCACCTATAAATGCGGCGGGAATTGATCCTAGGGCCACAGGCAAGAATACTTTAATGTTAAATAATTTATATCTAATAAATCGATAGCTACCTACAGAGGAAACAATAATATTTAAAATTAAGCCGATGGGTTTGATAGAGGATATCGGTGTCCCCATAATAGCCATAATAGCAATATAAGCTGATGCTCCTCCATGCCCAACTGAAGAATAAAGAACTGCCCCTAAAAAAATAAAAAAAGCAGTAAAGTAATCGCTTATTAAAAATTCCATTAAAAATAACAGACTAACTTACGCAATCTCTTACTACTTTAGGGTTAATAATCTTAAAATTACCTACACTTTTAGAGTTATCTAATAGGTAATGAAAATAAACCTTAAATTTACCGTATTTAACAATATCATCGAATAAACCTTCTGGAATTAGTTCGTTTCTTCTCATTGTTATTTGGTCTGTATTTGTCATGAATTTATTTTTTTTTGTCTTAATGGCTAGCGTATCAAACCAATTCCATACAGATAATGAATAAAATGGTGTTTTTAAATTCTTACGGCCGGCAAGTTTTGATTTAAAGTGCTTATTAAAATCAAACACATGGTTTCCTTGGCTAAAGAGGAGAATTTCATAGTATTTCTTTTGGTCTCTTTCGTCATAGCTCTTCCTACATTTTGCTTCTAATTCAAGATAGGATTTATCAATTGGAGAAAAAGAATTGCCTAAAGTAAACTCGTTATAGGTTAATTCCCTAGTTTGACCTATGGTTGAAAACAAAATAATAATGATAATGATTAGCTTATGCATAATAAATTAACACCTAAAAACTCTCATTAGAGTTTAAAAATCGCCAGCGCTTTGTTGGGATATCGCCAAGCCTAACATTTCCTATTCTTACACGCTTTAATCCTACCACTGTAACACCAACCAAATCACACATCCTTCTTATTTGTCGGTGACGGCCCTCAATTAAGGTAAAGCTTAATTGATCTTCATTTTGCCAAAAAACTTTTGCAGGTTTTAGCTTATAGTCATCAAGACTAAGCCCATGATTTAAAAGATCCATGGAGGTATCATTTAGTGTTCCATCAATACGAACTAAATACTCTTTTTCAATTATTGCATTCTCACCAATTATTTGTTTGGCTATACGGCCATCTTGGGTAAGAACAAGTAACCCAGATGAATCAATATCAAGCCTTCCTGCTGGTGCAAGCCCAGTTGTATTAAACCTTGAATTTTGTCTTATATTATTATTAATATAAAAATTATCTGGCGTAATAAGGCTCGATGCAGGAGTGAACTCTTTCTCATCATCCAGGTGTGAAATATAACCGACGGGCTTATTTAATATGACAGTTGCTTTAGATGCTTGAATAGAACTTGCTTTTTTCATAAGCTCAACTTTTTGGCTTCTGAAGGCACGAGTTCCTAGTTCGCTTACAACTTCACCATCTAATAAAACTAGCCCTTGTTCAATATATCTATCAGCTTCTCTTCTAGAACATAGACCTTTTTCAGATAATATCTTTGATATTCTTACCTGCTCCTCATTAGCACTCATTATTAAGCGACCTCTAGAGCCTGAATCAAATATGGATCTACATTATCTTGGTTTAAAAGCCATCTCTTGTAATCATTTGGAATATCTGCAATAGCTAAACCCTTATGCTTTCCGAATGGCATAACACTTGGAATTCTTGCTTCTTCACTTAAGAGCCATAGATTTTCAATAGTTTTAACATCTAATTTTTGACAAATTTCACTAAGGATCTTAGCGCAGATACTGACATCGGCCTCTGCTGAATGTGCATTTTTTAAAACTTCCTTGGCATTTTTTCTGTCAAGATAATATAAAAGTGCACTTTGAGAATATGCATCAATGCTAGGCCAAACTTTTCTAGCCAAAGCAAGCGTACAAATTCTTTTTATATTGGGGGACCCAATAACAGCCCAGTCATAATCGATACTATGTCCAATAATATATTTGATGTTCTCTGGAAGTTTGAATGACTTTGCCGGAGGACAGTCTAGTAATTCTTCATCCAGAATATGATGAACCGCAAGCGCCCCAAGTTCAATCGGCTTTTCAGGATTATATCGCTCACAAAACCTTTCAGTTGTTGTTAATGGACTAATCTGATCAATAGCAAGCCATGCTGCTTCTATTAAGATTGGGTCATTTTTCCCTGTAGTTTCTGTATCAAAGATTACTGCTTCCATTATGTTTTATTCCTAACTCAGATTTAAAAATATTATACCGTAATAAAAATTTACCAATTTTTCATAAAATAAGTCATAAAAATCAATTACATAAAAATTTTTTGTGGTTTTTACACACTAAAATTAATCATAATAAACAATTACTTAGGAGAATTTTGTGGTTTTTATACAACAAGTATATAAATATTTCTTTTATATGGCTTGTAATGAGAATCATTCGCATTTATAATCTATTCAACTGAGAATGATTCTCATTATCAATACAAGGAAGATTTTATGCAATTAAAACAAAATTTAAATAAAAAGATTATTACGTTAGCAGCAATACTATCTACAAGTATGGCAGCAACTGCTGCACCGTCCAACCAAGAAATTATGGACATGATGCTTGAACTTAAACAAGAAATTAAACAGTTAAAGAATGAAAATGAATCTCTTAAGGGCGAAGTAGAGGGTGTTTATGTTGCTACTGATGAGGCCATAAAAGCTCAAGCTAAGCAAGCGACTAAAACCACTATCGGTGGTTATGGTGAGCTTCATTATAACAACCTAGAAGATCAAAAAGGAAATTCTGATTCGGACAAAATTGACTTTCATAGATACGTATTATTCTTTAATCACGAATACAACGACAGACTAAGGTTTGTTTCTGAATTAGAATTAGAGCACGCATTAGTTAAGGATATTGGTGACAATACTACTTCTTCAAATGGTCCTGGTGAAATAGAATTAGAGCAGGCTTATGTTGAGTATGATATAAATGATGATACTTCAATACAAGCAGGTTTGATCCTACTACCTGTAGGGATCTTGAATGAGACACATGAGCCTAATACTTTTTATGGGGTAGAAAGAAACCCGGTTGAAAAAAATATTATTCCAACTACATGGTGGGAGGGTGGTGCAAAGATTTCTCATAACCTATCAGAAGGCGTTAATGTTCAGCTAATGGCTCACTCTGGTCTAGCAGCTACAAGTACATTCAAGCCAAGAGATGCTAGACAAAAAGTTGCTAGCGCTAAATCAGAGCACTTTGCGTATACTGGTGCCGTTAAATACACAAAAATACCAGGCTTAACTCTTGGTGGGGCTTTTAATTACCAAACTGACTTTGCAAACGGAGGTGGCCAAGCTGCTGATGCTGCATTATTAACAGAAGTTCATGCTATCTATAAAAAAGATAAGTTTGGGTTGAGAGCTCTTTATGCTGCTTGGGACATAGACGGACCAGGAGCAGATGCACTTGGTAGAGATAAACAATTCGGTTATTACATTGAGCCAAGCTATCAACTTACTGAATCTATTGGCTTTTTTGGAAGATTTAATAAATACGATAATAGTGATGGAAATTCAACTGCTACCGAAGTCAAGCAAACAGATATTGGTGTGAACTGGTGGATTGATCCTCAGGTAGTATTTAAGGCCGATATCCAAATGCAAAGCACAGGTTCAGGTATATCTACGGAAATGAACGGATTGAACGTCGGTATGGGATACGCATTTTAATAGTGAATAATATTAATAATAAAGGTGAATTTATTTATGTCTAGTTCAGAAAAAGATTACTTAGTTTGGCTTCTTAAAGAAATGCAGAGAAGGGGTAATCCTTGGAATGACGAATTAAATTATGCTGTTAATTTAATTGAGCATAAGGAAAAAGTCACCTAACTTAATATTATGATCATAAAAAACTATAAGTTGCTATTACTGTTTACAGTAATAGCAATTTTTACATTTATATCCAGCGCCTATGCAAAAGGTGTCTATCAAACTGAGCCAGACTTCCTAAATGAAGTTTTTAAAGGCGAGGTGCCGCCAAGTCGAAACTTAATCCTCAAATCTAACCTAAGGAAACCAATTGAAAAAATTTTAGGTCACTCTTTTTCTGGAGTTAGAATTAAATATTGGAAAGATAAAAACCAAACCGCTTGGGTTCTCAAGGAAATTGGCAAAGTAGAATATATTACCTTTGGAATATCAATAAAAGATGGCGAGGTATCTACTGCTAATGTCTTAGAGTTTAAGGAAACTCGTGGATGGGAAATACGCTACCCAGCATTTACTAGTCAATATATTGGAGCCCGTTTGATTAAGAGTGATAAACTAACAAAAAATATTGATGGCATATCTGGTGCAACCCTATCGTTATGGGCAATGAACAAGATAGTAAAGATCGCTCTCATGCTCGACGAGAAAATACAAAATGAAGAGAAAAAGTAAAAGTAAAAGATTAAGTAAGCTACTTAAATTTCATAACATTGTTGGCTTGTTTGTTTGCCTAGTACTGATTCACCTGTCTGTTACTGGAATTTTTTTAAACCACACAGATAAACTAAACCTAAACAAGACTAAAATATCCTGGGATTGGTTATTAAATGCATACGGCATGACTGTTCCTAAAACAGATGTAGCATTTGCCATAGGTGATAACTTTTTCCACCAAACTAACTCCCAAATATTTATGAATACTCAATCAATTATGCGATCTAAGCATAGATTAGTTGGGGCTATAAGTTTTAATGAGCAGTTCATTATTTCAACTACTAATAGTATCGTTTCAGTTAACAAGTTAGGAGGTTTTAATAAAGAGATCGATTTGCCTGAGAGTTCAATGATAAAAATCAATAAAATAGGGACATATTCAAACGGTATTGTTATTAAAACAAATGAAAGTAATTTTTTATCTGATAAAAACCTGGAGAATTGGAGTTCGAGAAGTAACATAGATAAAATAATATGGGCAACAGAAAGTAATGTCCCATCAAATATAAATAAAAAAATTAAAGCTTATTATGTTGGTGAAGGAATAACGTTAGAGCAGATTATTTTAGATCTTCATAGCGGAGTAATATTTAAGAGCATTGGTAAGTTGTTTATGGATTTCATTGCATTACTTCTTATTTTTATGTCTATTTCAGGCGTATGGATTTGGTTTATAAAGAAAAATAAGTAAATGGTTTAATGAAAATAATAATTGGTCGGAGCGGTGAGATTCGAACTCACGACCCCTTGCACCCCATGCAAGTACGCTACCAGGCTGCGCTACGCCCCGAACAAAATTAAATCAATTATTTTAAAACTTTAAGTACTTCTTGTAGCTGACTTTTGAAGTTACTGAGATTTTCAGGTGCGCTAGGTGATATATCTTCTGTTGCTAAAGGCAGTTCAGCTTGAGCTTTTTGAATAGCTTCTTGTGATGTAGTTTCTTTTAAAAACTTTCGATCTGAGAGTTTTGATTTTGCCCCTTGAATTGTGAAACCTTCAAAATAAAGTAACTCTCTAATTTTTCTAATCAATACAACATCTTCCTGCTGATAATACCTTCTATTACCTCTTCGTGTGGATGGTTTTAATTGGTCAAACTCTTGCTCCCAATACCTTAAAACATGAGGCTTAAGATCGCACAGAACACTCACCTCACCAATAGCAAAATATCTTTTGGTTGGGATTGGAGGTAGTACTGCTTTATGATTGTTTTCCAGTTGTGCTCTTTTCTACGTTAGTTTTTAGTTTCTGGCTAGAATGAAAGGTGACAACTCGACGTGCTTTTATTGGAATTTCTTCACCAGTTTTCGGATTTCTCCCCGGCCTCTCAGATTTTGTTCGTAACTCAAAATTTCCAAATCCAGATAACTTAACACTCTCACCTTTTTCTAATGAAAGTCGAATTTCTTCAAAGAAGGCCTCAACCATTTCTTTAGCTTCACTTTTATTTAAACCAACTTTATCAAAAAGAAATTCTGCTAATTCGGCTTTTGTTAATGTCATTATAAAAATTCTCTTGAGCTATTCATCTTAATTTTGCAGAAAATTTGTTTTTTAGTATCGCTAAAATACTTTCAACTATTTTGTTAACATCATGATCTGCAAGGGTTTTATAAGTATCTTGCATAAGTATAAGAAATGCAACACTTTTTTTCCCTTCTTCTATTCCCTCGCCCTCATAAAGATCAAACGGATAAAAATCCATTACTAACGGAATAGTCTCATTTTTTACGGCCTTCACAAGATCCCCAGTTGATATTTCCTTATCAATAATTACAGCAATGTCTCTTCTTATGGGATTGAATTTACTTGGAATATCAATTTGTTTTATTTTTTTATGTGTTAAGGCTTCTAATGTAAATTCAAATAGATAAGCACTGCCCATCAATTCGTAATGCTGTTGTAATGCTGGATGAACTCTCCCTAACCATCCCACCAAAATTTCATTTTGGTACAATGCTGCCGTTTGGCCTGGATGAAGTGCTTTAGGTATATCATTTTCTGGCACTCTAAAATCAAAACTGTTTACTGATATTCCCTCTAAATCACCTTTGATGTCAAAATAATTTACTTGCCTCTTCTTTTCACTCCATTGTTCCTTTGTATGAGCTCCATAAACTAAACCAGAAATTATCATTTTTTCTTCAAATTCTAATTTATTTTTTTTATATACTGAAGCAATTTCAAATAACCTAACTTGTGACTGACCTCTATTAATATTGTAGGTTAATGTTTCTAGGTGGCTTCCCCATAATTTTGAACGCATCACATTCATTTGTGATGCTATTGGATTTTGTAATTCAATATAATTAGAGTTCCCATGCACTCGTTCTTCAACTTCTTTATCAATAAAGCTATAGGTAATAACTTCATCATAACCATAATCAGAGAATATTGATTTTATTGAATATGTCGACTTATCTTTATGGCTAGAGCGAAGCATATTTGATTCAACAACAGGAGATATTGCTGGGATTTTATCGTAGCCATAAAGACGAATAATCTCTTCAATCAAATCCTCTTCAATTGCTATATCAAATCGATAAGTAGGTGGGGTAACAGTAAAGTTATCACTATTTTTTTCTACTTTAAAATGCAATGCCTTTAATATTTTCTGAACATCATCGGCTGGTACTTCGACACCTAAAATATCAGATACTCGCTTAGTTCTTATAGTTATTGGATGCCTATCTGGAAGCACGGAGCCACAGTCAATTGCATCTGAGCACTCTCCTCCACAATACTTAATAATTAACTCTGAGGCTCTATTTAATGCATTAAGAGTATTACCAAAATCAACCCCTCTTTCAAATCGATGGGATGAGTCAGTATTTAATCCAAATGAACGAGCTCGACCAGCAATATTTGATGGATCAAAATATGCACATTCAAGGAAAATACTTGAGGTAGCCTGATTTACGGATGATGTTTCACCCCCCATAATTCCAGCTAAGGCTATTGGCCCTTTATCATCAGTAATAACCAATTCATTACCCGAAAATTCTATTACTTGCTCATTTAATAGTTTTAGCGACTCTTTTGATTTTGACTTCCTAACCACAATTGCCCCACTTATCTTTTTATGATCAAATGCATGAAGAGGCTGACCCATTTCATGTAAAACAAAGTTTGTAATATCAACAACTGGGTTTATAGATTTAATCCCTGTGCTCTCTAAGTAATTTAATATAAAGTCTGGAAGTTTTTTTGTATTATCTATTCCTCTTATTTCTCTCCCACAATAGCGTGGGCATGATTCGCTATCCTCTACTTTTACAATTTGTGTTGAAGTGAATTTTGATTCAATTTGGATAATAATTTCAGGTTTAAGAGGTAATTGTGTAAGAGCTGATATTTCTCTAGCAATACCTATAATACTTAAGCAATCGGCACGGTTTGGTGTTAAAGATAACTCATAAATAGTGTCTTTCAATGAAAGTGCATCCTTAATAGACTCTCCGGCTTCAAGACTTTCATTTAATTCATGTAACCCCTCAGAATCATCACTAAGACCTATTTCATTTGCAGAACAAAGCATTCCATAAGATTCCACTCCCCGCAACTTTGCTTTTTTAATATCGAATTCAGGTAATTTTGCTCCTACCATCGCACATGGAACTTTAATGCCTAACCGAGCATTTGGAGCGCCGCAAACAATTTGTAAAAGTTCTTTTTTTCCAATATTAACTTGACATACATTCAAACGGTCTGCGTCTGGGTGCTTCTCAAGCCCAACAATTTCTCCAACAACGATAAGATTAGAGAGGTCTGAAAAGTTTTTAACGCTCTCAACCTCAAGACCTGCCATAGTTAATACTCGATCTAAATCAACAGAATCGATCGATTGTTTGAAATAATCTTGAAGCCATATTTTAGATATTTGCATCTTTAAATCTCAAATTGCTTTAAAAAACGAATGTCATTAGTAAAAAAGGGTCTTAAATCACTAACTCCATATTTAATCATTGTTAATCGCTCTACCCCCAGACCGAATGCAAAGCCTTGAAATTTTTCTGTATCAATATTAACTTGAGTAAGCACACTAGGATGAATCATTCCACAACCACCTATCTCCAGCCAACCATCATTCCATGACATATCTATCTCAGCAGATGGTTCAGTGAATGGGAAAAATGAAGGCCTAAATCGAACAGCAATACTCTCATCCTCAAAAAACTTCTGAAGAAAATCTTGAATTACGCCTTTAAGGTTTGCAAAGCTAACTCTCTCATCTACCCAAAGTCCCTCTACTTGATGAAACATAGGTGAATGTGTCGCATCTGAATCAACACGATATACTCGTCCAGGAGAAATTACTCTTAATGGAGGAGTATTATCTTTTAAATACCTAACTTGAACAGGAGACGTATGCGTTCTAAGTACATGGTTTTTATCAATATAAAAAGTATCATGCATTGCTCTTGCTGGATGCTCTTTAGGAATATTAAGAGCCGTAAAATTATGATAGTCATCCTCTATTTCTGGTCCGGTAGCAATATCAAATCCAATAGAATGAAATAAATTTTGGATATGATTCATTGATATAGTTATAGGGTGCAATGAACCTTGCGCCTGTTTCCTGCCAGGAAGAGTAACGTCGATAGTTTCACTTTTTAGCTGGAAGTTTAATTCCTCATCTTGAATTAATTTTTTTCTCTCTAGTAATGCTACCTCTATAGACTTCTTAATCTCATTGATGAATGCACCTATTTTAGGTTTTTCCTCTTTAGATAATCCAGATAAATCCCTCATTGCTTCTGTCAAAGGGCCCGTTTTCCCAAGATACTTTGCTTTTGTATGATCAAGATCTGATAATGATTTACATTTAGAGAAATCGAGCTCAGCTTCTTTTATTAATTTTTTGAGATGTTCCATAGGTATATTCTAATAAAAAAGGAGGCTTAAAGCCCCCTTTTTTTTGCATAAATTATTTTATACAGTTCCAAGGCTTGTTTTTGCTATCTCAACAAATTTTGCAAATGCTGGTTTATCAAACACTGCCATATCTGCTAATACTTTTCTGTCAACTTCAACCGATGCTTTCTTTAAGCCATTCATGAAACGGCTGTAGGTTAAACCAAACTCTCTTGAACCAGCATTAATTCTGGCAATCCAAAGCACTCTAAATACACGCTTTTTCTGTCTTCTGTCACGGTAGGCATATTGCCCTGCTTTCATTACTGCCTCTTTGGCAACACGATAAACATTCTTTCGTCTACCTCTAAATCCTTTAGCAGCTAATAATACTTTTTTATGTTTTGCTCTGGCCGTAACGCCACGTTTTACTCTAGGCATCTCTATCTCCCTTTATTGTGTTGGCATCATCGCACGAACACGCTTTGCATCCGATGATGAAATAATTTCAGTACCGCGAAGATGTCTTTTTTGTTTTGTTGTCTTCTTAGTCAGAATATGTTGAAGATGAGATTTTGTACGCTTAATAGCGCCGCTCCCGAGGAATTTAAAGCGCTTTTTCGCGCCACTTTTAGTTTTCATTTTTGGCATTTTTTTCTCCTAAAAAAGTTTCTAATTAGTGCTTCGGCATGCCTTTATGGCCTTATCACTATTATTTTAACTGTTCTTCTATTACTTCACCTACTTTATCAGCAACCTCCGCAGAATTTTCATCTGGAGCCTTCGGTTTAGATTTTGGTTTAGGTTTTTTATTTGGTGCTAAAACCATTACCATTTGTCGCCCTTCCATCTTGGGAAATTGTTCAACAACCCCAAATTCTTCAAGGTCAGCTTGCACTCTTTTTAAGATTGCCATACCTAACTCTTGATGTGCTATCTCTCTACCTCTAAATCTTAGTGTTACTTTTGTTTTATCACCATCACCTAAAAACTTTATTAAATTTCTAAGTTTAATATTGTAGTCATTTTCATCGGTACCTGGTCTGAACTTTATCTCTTTAACCTGAACATTTTTCTGTTTAGTCTTAGCTTCATGCATTTTTTTACTTTGCGCATACTTAAACTTTCCGTAATCCATCAAGCGACAAACTGGGGGTGTAGCTTTTGGTGCTATTTCAACTAAATCAGTTTCAAGTTCATCAGCTTTTGCCATAGCTTCAGATATAGACACTATGCCTAAAGGCTCTGCCTCTAAACCAACCAGACGAATTTCCTGCGCTATTATATCGCTATTAATCCGTACATCTTTATCTAAAGCTATAGCAGTCCCCTATTTTAATAAAAATTTATCCGGCAGGCTCACGATTTATACTCTCGATTCAATATCTTTTAAAAGACGAGCAATAAAGCCATCAATAGACATGGAGCCGAGGTCTTCACCTTTTTGAGTTCGCACGGTAACTTGTTGTTTTTCAACTTCACGATCTCCTAGTACAACAAGGTAAGGAATTCGCTGAATGCTGTGTTCGCGTATTTTATAGGTAATCTTCTCATTTCTCAAGTCTGATTCACATCTAATACCATTTTTCCTAAGAATTTCAATTACTTCCTTTGTATACTCAATCTGTGAATCAGCTATATTTAAGGCAACAACCTGGACAGGAGCAAGCCATAATGGCATTAATCCCGCATAATGCTCAATCAAAATTCCTATAAACCTTTCCATTGATCCAAAAATTGCTCTATGAAGCATAACAGGTCGTTTTCGACTATTATCTTCTGCCACGTATTCTGCATCTAACCTCTCAGGAAGATTAAAGTCTAATTGTATGGTACCGCACTGCCAGAATCTTCCAAGACTGTCCTTAAGTGTGTATTCAATCTTTGGCCCATAAAATGCTCCTTCACCAGGCTGTATTTTAAAATCTAGGCCTGTCTCGCTTAGTGCTTCTTCTAATGATACCTCTGCTTTATCCCACACATCATCATCCCCAACTCTTTTTTCAGGTCTAGTTGATAACATTACAATAATGTCAGTGAACCCAAAGTCTGCGTAAGCCTTATAAAGCATTTCATTGAATGTAATTACTTCATGCTTAATTTGTTCTTCAGTACAAAAAATGTGGGCATCATCCTGAGTAAATCCTCTAACCCTCATCAACCCATGTAAGGCACCTGAAGGCTCATTTCTATGACAAGATCCAAATTCTGCTAACCTTAATGGAAGATCACGATAACTATGTAAATCATTATTAAATATATGGACGTGACCAGGGCAATTCATTGGCTTTACCGCGTACTCTCTGTTTTCTGAGGAGGTAGTAAACATATTTTCCTCATAGTTTTCCCAGTGGCCTGATCTTTCCCATAAAGCCCTATCTAGTACTGCAGGAGTTTTAATTTCATGGTAATTATAATCTTGAAACATTTTTCGCATATACGATTCAATTTCTAACCACAGCGACCAACCTTTTGGATGCCAAAAAACCATTCCTGGAGCATTGTCTTCCATATGAAATAAATCTAACTGCTTTCCCAATTTACGATGATCTCTTTTTTCAGCTTCTTCTAGACGTAATAAATAAGAAGATAAATCTTCTTTATTCGCCCAGGCTGTCCCATAAATTCTTTGCAACATTTCATTATTAGAATCCCCACGCCAATAGGCACCGGCAACTTTCATTAGTTTGAAAATTTTAAGCTTTCCTGTTGATGGTACATGAGGCCCTCTGCAAAGGTCTGTGAAGTTACCTTCGCTATAGAGCGAAACTTCTTCGTCAGGAATTGATTGAATTATTTCTGATTTATAGTTTTCACCTATGGAATTAAAATATTCAATTGCTTTATCTCGAGATAATAACTTTCTTTCCACCTGAAGGTTTTGTTTTGCAAGTTCTTGCATTTTTTTCTCAATTATTTTTAAATCTTCAGGAGTAAATGCTCTCTTATAAGAAAAGTCATAATAAAACCCATCTTCAATAACTGGTCCAATAGTCACTTGTACCTCAGGAAAAATATCCTTAACGGCATGCGCAAGAAGATGTGCGCTTGAATGTCTTAAAATTTCTAAACCTTCTGCATTTTTTGAGGTAATAATTTCTAGATCAGAGTTGGTATTTATTTTATAGCTAAGATCAACTAAGCGTTTATTAATTTTCCCTGCAAGTGCTGCACGCGCGAGACCCTCTCCAATATCTAAGGCAATGTCTGCTACTGTAATAGCATTTTCATATGATCGAGTCGAGCCATCAGGAAGGTGTATATCAGGCATAATTTTTTGCTCAAAGAGTTTATTTTATAAGTTTTTGACTTATGTAGATAGTAATTTTAAATGGTAGGCGCGATTGGAATCGAACCAACGACCCCCACAATGTCAATGTGGTGCTCTAACCAGCTGAGCTACGCGCCTATTACCCAGGCGCTATTCTATATCACACCAGTAATTCAATCAATCTAACATTATTAGAGCTTAATTCATTTATTATAATCCACTATAGAAGAATATCCATTTCGATAATCTGAATATTTAAAATCGAAATTTAATCCTGGTATTATTTTAGATATTAATCTTTTTCCATCTTGCTTTTCTTTGCTAATCTTTTCATACTTTATTAAATTTAGTTCCATCCGAATCCAATTTAAAACATCATAAATAGGCACGGGTGTGTTGTCTGTCAATAAATAGAGAGGCTCTAAAGGTGTCACTTTTATTTTATCTAAAAGAAAAAAAATAAAGCAACAAATATCATCTTCATGAATGCGGTTTGTCCAGCGATTACAGCCTGGCCAATCTTCTGGATTTATAGCAAGCCTAAGCATATGACTTCTTGTGTTTCCATATATTCCAGAAAGACGAAGTGTTGTTGAAGATAAAGTAGTATTTTTTAGAAGTAATTCCCCATCTAATAGCGCTCTTCCACCAAAATCATTAGGTAATGGCTTAGTAAATTCCGACATAATTTCATCAGTTTGTTGACCATAAACTCGTGAGCTAGAAATAAAAAAGAAATGTTTGGTATTTTGACAGGGTAATACTGCATCAATAGTAACTCTTAAGCCATTAACGTAAGCATCCCGATACGAATCTTCAGTCTGCTTGTCTGCTGCAACAGCATAGATAACATAGTCAGGATTAATAGAATTAATTGTTTTTGTAAATTCATTATTAAAAATATCAAGTTCTATAATATGGAAATGAGAATCGGTATTTGTTTTTTTTCTTTTAACTCCTATTATTTCAAATTTTTTTGATAAAAGATTGCCAATTTTTTGACCTAATTTACCGCAGCCAACAATTAATAATTTTTCTTTTATTTCCAAACTACCTTATATACAAATCCAGGGAATGAAAAAACTAAGAATAAAAAGAATGTAATTATATAAAATTCCCAACCTTGTTCATGAATATTCCCTAATGTTTGTTTTTCAATGAACATTAAAAAAGCACCAAAAATAAAATAAAATACTATCAATTCCAGAAGCACAATAAAATTATTTTTTTTTGGCTTTTGTAGAAAAAATAAAAAATTATTTGTGAACCAAGGCAAATTTGCCAAGAGAAGAGCTAATAAAATAATTAAAAAAATCATCGCACTATATTAGTAGTTTCTTTTAAATAAATCAAAAGAAAATTGGTTAATTTTGCATAAATTAGCTAGTGGTAATAAATAATACGAAAGAAATTAAAAGCATATATTTTGCGAAATTTCCTAAACTTGGTTATCCTAAAGATTCTAAATAAGTAAGATACATATATATGAAAAAAACAAATACAAAAACAAAAACATTATTAGAGATAATCAATGAAAAAGATATTAAAGATCTCTTGACGATTGGTGCAGAAGAGTCAGTTGTTAATGCGCTTACTGTAATGGCTAAATATAAAATTGGTGCACTTATTGTAATGAATAAATCAAATATGGTTGGAGTTATATCTGAAAGAGATTATGCCCGAGAAATTATTTTAGAAGGTAAGTCATCAAAAGACACTAAAGTGGAAGAAATCATGACTAAAAAAGTCTTAACACTTTCTGCAGGCGATAAATTTGAAAAGGGGCTTGAAATTATGACTCAAAAAAGAATTAGACATATGCCGGTTATGGATGGGAAAAAAATATTAGGGATGGTCTCACAGGGTGATTTAGTTAAAGAGATGATAGCTTACCAAAAAGAACTGATAAAAGAATTAGAGGCTTTTGTTTATTGGTAGTTACCCACCAAAATCATCCAGCATAATATCTTCAGCATCAACACCAAGATCTAACAACATATTGGTAACGGATACATTCATTATTGGGGGTCCACATAGATAATATTCACAATCTTCTGGTGCAGGATGATCTTTTAAGTATTGTTCAAATAATACATTATGAATAAAGCCTTTATGCCCTTTCCATTTATCATCTGGAGTAGAGTCGGATAAAGCAACATGCCAAGAAAAGTTTTCATTTTCTTTATCTAGCCTTTCAAATTCACCTGTATAAAACATTTCTTTTTCAGAGCGTGCGCCATACCAAAATGAAGCTTTTCTATCTGTTTTAACTCTTTTTAATTGATCAAATATGAGACTTCTCATTGGCGCCATTCCGGCACCGCCTCCTACAAATACCATTTCTTTTTTTGTTTCTCGAGCAAAAAAATCTCCAAAAGGACCTGAGATTGTAACCTCATCACCTTTTTTTAAATTAAATATATAAGAGGACATTTTTCCTGCCGGTATACCTGATGAACCAGGTGGAGGTGTTGCAATACGAACATTAAGCATCACAATACCCTTTTCTGCTGGATAATTTGCCATAGAGTAGGCTCTCTCAATTGGCTCATCAACTTTAGAGTTTACATCCCAAATTTTAAACCTGTCCCAGTCCTCATGATATTCTTTAGCAATATCAAATTCTTTATAAGAGAGTGTATGAATAGGTGCTTCGATTTGAATATAGCCACCAGCTTTAAAAGCAACATCCTCGCCTTTTGGAAGTTCTATGATTAATTCTTTTATAAATGTAGCAACATTATCATTACTTAAAACTTTACATTGCCATTTTTTTACTCCAAAAACTTCCTCAGGAACCTCAATTTCCATATCTTGTTTAACAGCTACCTGACAAGACAGCCTATCCCCACAAGATGCATCTTTTTTACTTATATGACCTTCTTCAGTTGGCAAAATAGAACCTCCTCCCGAATGTATTCTAACCTTGCATTGTGCGCAGGTTCCGCCGCCGCCGCAGGCAGAGGGTACAAATAATTTTTCTGCAGCTAATGACTGAAGCAGTTTTCCACCCGCGGGAACTTTTATTTTTTTTTCGCCATTAATAGTAATATTAACTTCACCTGACGATACGAATTTACTTCTCGCATAGATAATTATTGTCACCAAGGACAATACTATTAAAGTAAAAAGTGTAACCCCTAGAATAAAAGTATCCATAATAAGCCCTTATAATTTAACACCAGAAAAGCACATAAATGCCATTGCCATTAAGCCAGCTGTAATAAAAGTTATGCCAAGTCCTTGTAACCCCTCAGGTATGTCACTGTACTTTAATTTTTCTCTGACTCCTGCCATTGCAGTAATTGCTAAAGCCCATCCAAATCCAGAAGAGACACCGTATGTTAGAGCTTCTGAAAAATTATAATCTCTTTCAACCATAAATAAAGAACCCCCTAAAATGGCACAATTTACCGTTATAAGGGGTAGAAAAATACCTAAGGCATTATAAAGTGGTGGAAAGTACTTATCTAGAATCATTTCTAGTATCTGAACCAATGCAGCAATTACGCCAATGTATGAGATTAAACCTAAGAATGTGAGATCTACATCAGGAAAGCCTGCCCAGGATAATGCACCAGGTTTTAATAGATAAGTGAGAATCAAATTATTTGCGGGGACTGTAATCGACTGAACAATCATTACTGAAATACCTAAACCTATTGCAGTGGTGATCTTTTTTGATACAGCAATAAAAGTGCACATCCCTAGAAAAAAGGATAAGGCTAGATTTTCAACAAAAATAGCTTTTACTGCTAATGAAATTAAATTCTCCATCAATGATCTACAACAGCTTGAATTTTGTATTCAGGCTCTTCAACTTGAGACTTTTTCCAAACTCTTAAACCCCATATTAAAAAACCTATTATGAAAAAAGCTGATGGGGGAAGTAACAATAAACCGTTTGGCACATACCATCCGCCATCACCTACTGGATTTAATATTACAATTCCAAATAGTGAGCCAGACCCAAATAATTCTCTCACTACGCCAACACACATTAAGAGCAAACCATAACCTAAACCATTTCCAATTCCATCAACAAAAGAATCAATTGGTTTATTCTGCATAGCAAAAGCCTCCGCTCTTCCCATAACAATACAATTTGTAATAATTAATCCAACAAAAACTGAGAGAGTTTTAGATATTTCATAGGCATAAGCCTTAAGTAATTGATCGACAACAATAACTAAAGAAGCAATGATTGTCATTTGTACAATAATTCTAATTGAAGTAGGAATATGATTTCGTAGCATTGATATAAAGAGTGATGAAAACCCAGTAACTGCAATAACTGCAAGAGACATAACAAAGGCAACGGTTAGTGATGACGTTACAGCTAACGCTGAACAGATACCTAATACTTGAAGGGCTATAGGGTTATTATCTACTAGCGGGTCGACCAGAAGTTTTTTTCTAGTTTGTGACATTAAATTTTTCCATTTTTAAAATTAGTAAGAAATTTCTTAAATCCTGCTTCACCAACCCAAAACCTAACTAAACTATTAACTCCATTAGAAGTTAGAGTTGCGCCTGCAATAGCATCAATATGATATTCATTCGGACCAGGAGTCTTTGCAACCTGTATCATCAATTTCTCATCTTCATCTCTAAGCTTTTTACCTTTCCATTGTGCCTTCCATTTAGGGTTGTCTACTTCAGCACCTAAACCCGGTGTTTCAGCGTGCTTATAAAATTGAAGACCAAAAATTTGATTAGTATCTTCTTCTAATGCTACAAAACCATACAAAGTTGACCATAATCCATACCCGTATATTGGTAAGATTAACTTATCTATAGTTCCATCTTTATTTTTTAATAGATAAATAGTTGCATAATTTGATCTTCTCCCAATGGATGCTGGATCATCTTCGAGGGCAACACTTAATAATGGATCTGATGCTGCTTTGAGATCGTTGAATACCTTAGGGTCAAATTTATCTGTAAATAAACCACTTTCAATATCAACAATTTTTGGCTCAATAGAGGCAAAGGTTTCTTCTATGTTAATACCCTCAGAATATAATCCTGCAACTTGTAATATATTTTTCTGTTTATCTCGAAGTTGATTTTCTTGCTGAATAGATTTAAGTTTTACAGCTGCTAATGAAACTAACATTGAACAAAAAAGGCAAAGCGTTATTGCGACAAGTATAGTTTTTGGAATACTGTCAATTGATAGTTTTTTAAACCTAGAAAAGACATTGTCTCTCTTTTCACTAGACATTGAGTGCTATCCTCCGCCTAAGAATATTTGCTTTAACAACAAAATGATCAATTAGAGGAGCAAATACATTACCAAATAATATTGCAAGCATCATTCCTTCGGGAAACGCTGGATTAAGAACTCTTATCATTATCACCATAAAACCTATTAAAGCACCATAAATATATCGTCCCATATTTGTATGGCTACCAGAAACTGGCTCTGTAACCATAAATACTAGTCCAAATGCGTAACTACCTATTACAAGATGCCAATACCAAGGCATACTAAACATTGGATTAGTATCAGAACCAATCCAATTTAAAAAAGAAGAAAATACTATCATACCAACCAAGCAGCCAACTATCATTCGATAGTTAGCTATCCTAGTTGCAAGTAAAAAACATAAACCAATTATGCATGCTAATGTTGACGTCTCTCCGAGGGAGCCTTGTATTGTTCCAAAAAAAGCATCTGACCACGTAATTCCATAACCTACAAGAGACTCATAACCCTCAGAAGCTGAAATACCTAATGAAGTTGCTGACGAAATACCATCAACTGGAGTCCAAACGGAATCGCCAGACATATAAGCAGGGTAAGCAAAATATAAGAAAGCTCTACCAGTTAAAGCGGGATTTAGGAAATTTTTTCCTGTTCCTCCAAAAACTTCTTTACCTACAACAACCCCAAAAGAGATACCCAATGCAACCATCCAAAGAGGTGTTGTGGCTGGTAAGGTTAGGGAAAATAACATCGATGAAACTAAAAAACCTTCGTTGACTTCATGCCCTCTTGTTGTAGCAAATAAAACTTCCCATAAACCACCAGCAATTAAGGTAATGATATAAATAGGCAAAAAGTACAAAGCACCGTGAGCCATATTGGCAAAAATACTATTAGAGTTAAAAGATATTCCAAATAATTGTAGTAGCCATATTCTCCAACCTGCCAAGTCAGATGCGTTTAAGTTTTCTAAGGCTAGGTTTGTTTGTAGGCCTGTATTATAAAATGCCCATAAAATGCATGGAATCAATGAGATTACAACATAGGTCATTATTCTTTTCATGTCTACAAAACTTCGAGCATGAGGAGCCGCTTTAGTTACTGTGTTGCTAGTGTAGAAAATGGTTTCAACCATTTCGTAAATTGGATAAAATTTCTCGTATTTTCCATCTTTTTTGAAAAGCGGTTCAACAGAATTAAAAAATTTAGCAAAGGCCATTCGTTAACCTTCCTTCTCTATTTTATTAAGGCTATCTCTTAAGGCAGACCCATATTCATATTTTGCTGGGCAAGCAAAAGTAACTAATGCTAGATCCTCCTCATCTAACTCAAGCGCACCTAGAGACTGAGCAACATCAGTATCCATAACTATTAATGAGCGTAGTAATTGAGTTGGTAAAAAGTCTTGGGGCATTAAAGTTTCGAAAACCCCTGTAGGTACCATAGCTCGTCTTCCTCCATTGAGGTTGGAAGTTAAATTAAATAATTTTGAGGGCAAAAATGACGATAATAAAACAGGCATTACCGAAAATTTATTTGGTTGCGGCTTAATCCATCCAAAAGATATTTTTTCTTTATCTTCTTTTATCAATGTAACCTGACGGGAATATCTTCCAAGATAAGATAATTCATTCTCTGCAATAGTTCCTGATAAGACCGAGCCTGAAATAATTCTGCATGGATCGTCATTAATAAATTCATTTTTTAACAAGTCAGTTAATGAAACTCCATGATATGTTTTTACTAATCTTGGCGATTTTGCTAAAGGCCCACAAATTGATATAACTCTTTCTGGGTCTAAAAAACCTGTTAAGAATAATTTTCCTATTGCTAAGATATCTTGATAACCTATTGACCATACTGTTTTACTTATACTTGGGGGGTCTAAAAAATGCATGTGGGTTCCAGCCAAACCTGCTGGATGCGGGCCATCAAATTCATAAGTTTCAAAGTTATCTACTTCTAGCTGGCTTTTTTCTTCCTTACAAACAAATACTTTTCCTCCAGATAACAATGCAACTCTTTTGACACCTTCCTTAAATGCACTTAAATTTTCATTAATTATTAGGTCAGCATTTGGACTTAGTGGCTCAGTATCCATTGCTGTTATAAAAATTGATGACGGGTAAGAGTCTGGGGTTGGAATTTTAGAATAAGGTCTAGTTAGAAAAGAAGACCATAAACCGCTATTAAGAAGGCATTTTTTAACGAACTCTTTTTCTGACTTAATATTACTATGTAACTTAGTGTAGTTGATGCCTTTATCAGTCAAACTTTCTACAGTAATTATAACGCTATGTAGAATTCGTCGTTCACCTCTATTAATTGAATGAACACTTCCTTTACAAGGAGAGACAAAGATAATTTCGGGGAAATCTTTATGACAAAATAAAGGGGTGCCTCTATCAACTTTATCTCCTTCAGAAACTAACATTTTTGGTTTTAAACCATTATAGTCCGTTCCTATTACAGCAATAGTTTTAGGCTCACTGGCTTTATATATTTTTTGTTCTGGAGACCCTAATATTGGGATATCTAAACCACGTTTTAGAGAGAATTTTGCCATAAAAAATTATATTCCAGATTGTTGAAGCTATTCCATCGCTTCTTCTGCTTCGCATTATATGCTAGTTCATGCATATGATAAATTAAAATATTACAAATATGGCCCGTAAATCTCTTGTAAGTTCCATTTAATGATTTAAAAATTCTTAGCTACCTGTAAATTTGAATAAATTATGAAATTTTAATTGGGAGGCTTATAATCTAGATATATATCTTCTATATAACTAGAGAAAATGACAACATTTATATTAACATTTATTATTTTAGCCATATTAGTAGCTCTCATGTCGCTTGGAGTCATGTTAATGGGAAAAAGTATTAAAGGTAGTTGTGGCGGGCTAAATGCTCTATCTAAATCAGATAAGTGCCTTGTTTGTAATAAGGATATAGACCCTAATAATCCGTTAATCTCTCAATTAAATTGCAAAAAAAATATACAGAAAGACAATTAGAGTGAAATATCTAAGGGTACAAAAGCCAGAACAATGAATGAAAAAAAAGATACTAATCCATAAATCCAAGCTTTTAATAACCACCTGTCATTTTTATTTTTCCAATTTTCTCTAAACGCTTGGCCAAAAATTATCATTAATAATATTAAAATTAGCCCTACGTATGATGGAAGATAATTATTTAATAGCATGAAGGTGCAAAAAGATGTCTCAATAATTATTATAAGTACTATTAATAAAAATAAAAATGGTGCCGTCGGAGAGACTCGAACTCTCACGACTTTCGTCACTACCCCCTCAAGATAGCGTGTCTACCAATTCCACCACGACGGCAAATTTAGATTGAGCATGCTAATTTGGAATGTCTTGTGTACCCATATTTTTATCTACCTCAGGTTCGATTACTAATGCTTCAGGAGTTTCTTGAGGTATATTTATAACACTGGAATCCTTATTATTATTTGTAGCAATTAAAGCTAGAGCTATGCTAGTGCAGAAAAAGGCAGTGACAAATATCGAAGTAGAGCGACTTAAAAAGTTAGCTGCTCCTTGAACTCCAAATGCACTCTCAGAATTTCCTCCACCAAATGCCGGTCCAGCGTCAGCACCTTTTCCATGTTGCACTAGAGTTAAGCCTATAACCCCAAGGCTTGCAATGATATGTAAAGTTAAAATTAAATTTTCCATTTTTTTTTGTACTCAAAAAGTTAAGATTTTAATGACTGGGCACATCGACAAATTTTTATAAATTCCTCACCATTTATGGCTGCCCGCCCAATTAAGCCGCCATCAACGCTATTTAAGCCGAATAATTGTACCGCATTTTCTGAATTTAAGCTTCCACCATATACAATTTTGAGGTTATTTATTTCATTTAAGTTGTCTGGATTAATTAATTTTCTTATATAACTGCACATATGGTTAGTTTGTTCCGGCGATGCAGCCATATCTGTTCCAATTGCCCAAATTGGCTCGTAAGCAATGATAGAATTTGCAAAAATTTCAACACCGTAACATTTAATGATTGTTTCAATTTGAGATGCGACTACCTTCTCCATAATTCCAGCTTCCCGTTCAATCAAATTTTCACCAACACATAAGACTGGTGTCATGTTATGTTTTTTAACTTCATTAAACTTATCTGCAATATTTTCATTCGACTCACAGTATGCTGTGCTTCTTTCAGAATGGCCGACAATCACGTACTGAACACCAAATTCATTAAGCATTGCGGCGCTAACTTCGCCGGTATGAGGTCCATTTTCAAATTTAGCAATATTTTGTGCTCCCCATGAAATATTACTTCCATTTAAAATGGATTGCGCTTGTGCCAAATATGGATATGGTATACACAAACCTACATTAATATTATTGATGTCAGATAATTTACTTGTAAGTAGCTTTAAATATTCATCATAAAATGATAGTGATCCATTCATTTTAAGATTGCCTATTACCACTTTAGTTGTATTTTTATTCATCTAGAATACTTTTAATTATTAATTGAACAGCCTTAGCACCATTAAAATCATTGACTTCAATTGAGTAAATGGCTCTTATTCTATCAGGTTGAGTTTGATCATCATTAAAAAATATTGCATCGTAACTTATTCCGTCTTTACTTAAATACAGTTTATTATGTTTTTCAGCAATAATTCTCTGTGAGATTATATTAAAATTATCTACAAATAGAGGCGGGGGAAAGCCCTGCCCCCAAATTTCTTTGTTAATTAAATTTACTGTTTTATAGTCCAAATCAACATCTAAAATAGAGTCGTCCACCTCTACATTTAAATTTAAGTCCTCCTCAGATAATAACTTACTTGCAGTATGCTCAAAAATCTTTGAAAAATTACTAAAATCACTCTCTTTTATAGATAACCCTGCAGCCATTGCATGGCCACCAAATGTAACAATTAATTCAGGATATGCCTTAGAAACTAAATCTAGTGCATCACGGAGATGAAATGAAGGAATAGATCTTCCTGATCCTTTTAACAATCCATTTTCGTCTTTTGCGAAAATAATCGTTGGGCGATAATATTTTTCTTTTAACCTGGAAGCAATAATTCCAATTACACCTTGATGCCATTTATGATTAAATAATGCTAGAGAATAATTAATATCATCAGTATCTTTTATAGAATTCAAAGCAGTCTCTAGCATTCCTGACTCAATAAACCTTCTTTCATTATTTAGCGAAACTAATTGTTTTGCATACAAAGTTGCCTCATCTTGTGTCTCACTAATTAAACATTTTATACCTAGGCTCATATCTGCTAAACGGCCTGCAGCATTCAATTTTGGTGCTATAGAAAATGATAAGTCACTTGTTTTAATCTCAAAAATATTTTTTTTACTTAACTTTGCAATTGCACGTATTCCATAATTTCCCATACCACTTCTCATTCTCTTTATCCCTGCATTAACTAAAATACGATTATTGAAATCAAGAGAAACTAAATCAGCAATTGTTCCGAGACATACTAATTCAAGCAAATCGGATAAATTAGGCTCAGATATATCAGAAAATTTCCCCTCAATTCTGTAATGCGCCCTTAAAGAAAGCAGCAAATAAAAAATAACCCCTACTCCACACAAATTTTTACTAGGAAACTTGCAATCTAGTTGGTTTGGATTAATTATAAAGTTTGCATTCGGAAGTTTATCTGCTGGTAGATGATGATCTGTGATTAAGACGTCTATACCTTTTTTTCTTGCGCTATTTACTCCTTCAATACTAGCAATTCCATTATCAACAGTAATAATTAGGTCAGGTTCTTTTTCTGCTGCCAGCTCGACAATTTCTGGAGTTAATCCATAGCCAAATTTAAATCTATTGGGAACTATGAAACTTACATCAGCACCAAATTTTCTTAAACCTAAAACTCCACATGCACTTGCAGTTGCTCCATCAGCGTCATAATCTCCAACAATAATAATTTTATTTTTATTATTAATGTGTGTAGCAAGAAATTTTGCAGCAGAACTTGCTGAGAACAAATATGAGGGGGGGATTAAGTTTTCCAGCTCATATGAAACGTCTTTATAGGTTTCAATATCACGAGCAGAATATAGTATGGCAAGTTTAGGGTCAAAACCTTTACTAACCAAGGCTTCTATTATGTCATTCCTAGATAATCTTTTATGAGTATTCATTAAAAATCTCTTTTTCAAGAGGACATTTATCCCTATGTCATTGATTTCACTCATTAAAATAATGGTGCCCGGGGCCGGAATCGAACCGGCACGGTATTACTACCGAGGGATTTTAAGTCCCTTGCGTCTACCAATTTCGCCACCCGGGCATAACCAACATTTTATCATTACTTTTTTTAATAATGATTAATGGAGGCGCGTGCCGGAATCGAACCGGCGTCTACGGCTTTGCAGGCCGCTGCATAACCACTTTGCTAACGCGCCATGTTTTAAACAAAAAAAGGGAGACAACATTGACCCCCTTTTTTTGTATCTAATCTGGAGCGGGAAACGAGGTTCGAACTCGCGACCTATACCTTGGCAAGGTATCGCTCTACCAGCTGAGCTATTCCCGCATACGAAGGCAGTATTTTAGCGACTTTTAAACCTGTGTCAATCAAGATCATTATCACAATGCGATTAACTGTTTTTTCTAATAACCTTAGCAGCTTCCTTCATGTAATAAAACATTGATAGGATCGTTAGAAGTGCTGCTATGTAGATTAAAGCTTTCCCAATTAATACAATTGGAATAAATAAAATATTGCTATCATACAAAAGAAAAGGAATAGCGATCATCTGAAATGTTGTTTTTAATTTTCCAATAAATGCAACAGCAACGCTTCCAGGCTCCCCAAGCTTGGCCATCCACTCTCTTAATGCGCTTACAGCAAACTCTCTCCCAATAATAATTAAACAAATTAAAACATCTAATCTTCCTAAATCAACTAAAATTAATAACGAAGCAATTATGATTAACTTATCTGCCACAGGATCAATAAAGGCACCGAATTTAGATGTTTGTTTTAATTTCCTAGCAAGGTAACCATCAAGCCAGTCAGTAATGGCAGCAACCACAAATACTATAGTGGCAATAAGGTTTTTTAGTTCAATAGATATACTTTGTTCTGGAATATAAAAAACTAGAATTAGGCATGGAATTAAAGCAATTCTAAACAAAGTTAATGTATTTGGTATATTTAATATCATAGTGTTAGTTAGGCTAATTAAAGTAATTATAAATCTTTTCTGCAAGCTGGTTATTAATACCTTCAACAGTTATTAACTCTTCAACAGTCGCATTTTTAACCCCTTCAATCCCCCCAAAATATGCAAGTAGGCTTTTTCTTTTTTTACTTCCAATTCCCTCAACATCCTCAATTGAAGAAGAAAGCCTCGTTTTTGCTCTTCGTGCTCGATGCCCAGATATGGCAAACCTATGAGCTTCATCCCTTACTTGTTGTATCAAATGAAACCCTAAATTTGTTTCGTCTATATTACTGAGAATTTTATTATTAGCCATGATTAATTTTTCTTTTCCTACCTTTCTATCTACCCCTTTAGATACTCCTACTAGAAAAATATTTTCCATACCAATTTCCTTTATGACTTCCTCAGCAATAGTAAATTGCCCTTTCCCTCCATCTATTAATATTAGATCAGGTCGTATTGCATCCTCATTTTTGATTCTTTTATAACGACGACTTAGAACCTCTCGCATAGCTGCATAATCATCACCAGGAGTAATATTTTTTATATTATATCTTCGATAATCCTTATTTTGCATAGCAAACTTATCATAGACAACACAAGATCCTACTGTATTTTCACCCATTGTATGACTAATATCAAAACATTCAATACGCTTTATATTTCCAGAAAAAGGAAGTAATTTATTAAGCTCTTTAAGTCGATTAACATGATTCGATTGCAAAGTATTTTTTTGTTGTACAGCAATATCAGCATTCTTCTTTGCCATAGATAGCCAATTTTTCTTATCTCCAACTATTCTAGATATAATTTTAACTGGCCGATATTCCTTAAACTGAAAAAATTTTTGAATTAGTTCTTTATTGATATTATTCTCAATAACAATAACTGGAGGAGGAATATTTGTATCATAATATTGAGTCATGAATGTCTCAATGACGTTTACAGATAAAGATTTTTCGTAATTATTTGGGAAAAAACTTTTGTCTCCAAGGTGACGTCCTGACCTTATCATAACAACATTTGCGCAAATATAACTTGGTGATATAGATAAGGCAATTATATCTGCATCATCTTCACTAAAATCACTCACAAACTGTTTCAGTCTTATTTGTCTAAGGCTTTGAATTCTATCTCTAAAAATTGCAGCTCTCTCATAATTATGGCTCTCAGAATATTCGTTCATTTTATTAGATAAATTTTTAATTACCTCATTGTCCTTACCATTTAAAAAAAGAGCAGCTTGATTAGTGTCATTTATATAGTCTGACTCACTTATTAAGTCAACACATGGTGCAGTGCACCTTTTAATCTGATGCTCTAGACAAGGTCTTGTTCTATTATTAAAAATTGAATTTTGGCAGGTTCTAAGCATAAAAACTTTTTGCAGTAATTGAATGCTTTCTCTGGCAGCATTTGAGTTTGGAAAAGGGCCAAAATATTGAGTACCTTTTTTTTTCAAACCTCGATGAAATTTTATCCGTGGGAACTTATCGCTTGTTATCGCTAGATAAGGATAGGATTTATCATCCCGAAAAATTACATTATAACGAGGCATAAATTTCTTGATTAAATTGTTCTCAAGGATTAATGCTTCTGCTTCAGTGTTTGTAATAGTAAATTCAATATTATTAATATTACCCACCATAATTTTAGTTCGAGGGCTATCTTGCTTTTTCGTAAAATACGAACTAACCCTTTTTTTTAAATTTTTTGCCTTACCAATATAGATAATTTCTTTTTTGGCATTTAACATACGATAAACACCTGGAAAAATTGGCATGTTTTTTACAAGATTTTTAAGTTCATCTTCCAAAATTTATCCTAGTAAATTTCCTCCGATTGACCAATCCTCAGATTTTACTTCGTCAAAAACAATGTACGTATATGATGGTGGTTTATTAGCAACTCTTTGCATCAGATCTGTTACTTCTTTAGCAATTTCTTCTTTTTGATTATGATTTAAACTTCCAGCAAGCTTGATATTAATATAAGGCATTTTAATTCTCCATTTCATTTTTAATTGACAAGAAAATATCTTCAAACATTTTCACTGTTAGTCGTCTTGTTTGGGTGTTGTATCGACTACAATGATAACTATTATACAAAACTAGCTTATTTGGTAATACATGTCGACCACCATGAGAAAATTTATATTTATTTTTTTTGCAGTCAAGTGCAATCATTAATGCATTATGAGCTATCGAACCTAACGCAATAACTATGGTATTGCTTGGTAAATTATCTATCTCAGCTTTAAGAAATGAATTACAGTTTCTTACTTCTTCCAATGTAGGTTTATTTTCAGGAGGAAGGCATTTGACAGCATTTGTGATTCTGCAATTTTTAAGAATAAGATCATCATTAGATGAAATAGATACAGGTTTATTTGAAAAACCAAACTTATACAAAGTCTCATAGAGCAATATTCCTGCGTGATCACCTGTAAATGGTCGCCCAGTATTATTAGCCCCATGCATTCCAGGCGCTAATCCAACGATCAAAAGTCCTGGATTCTTTTCTCCAAAAGCTGGTATTGGTTTACAAAAATAAGTTGGGTATTTTTCTTTAGTTGAAAGAAGAAAATGATTTAAGCGGTTACATTTTTTACAATTGACATTGTATTCCATATCACAATCTATGAAATAGGATTTATTTCAATTATTTTTTCTGTTTTGTAATCCTGCATTTGATCAAAATTTAGGTATTTATATATATCTCCACTAAAAGGATTAATTTTATCGGCCATCAATGAAAGATATTCTTTTTTTGTTGGGATGTACCCTAAAAGCGAACAAAATGCTGCTAGTTCCGCTGAACCCAAATAGACTTGGGCATCCTTGCCCATCCTATTATCAAAGTTTCGCGTACTTGTTGAGAAGACATTAGCATTATCATTAACGCGCGCCTGATTTCCCATACACAGACTACACCCAGGAATCTCAGTTCTAGCCCCAGCGTTCCTAAAGGTATTATAGGCTCCCTCCTCTTTTAACTGTTTTTCATCCATTCTTGTTGGGGGAGCAATCCATAAAATAGTTTTTATTTTTCCATAACCTTCTAAAACCTTAGCTGCAGCCCTGTAATGACCAATATTTGTCATACAACTACCTATAAAAACTTCATCAATTTTATCGTTTGAAATTTCTGATAATGTCTTAATATTGTCAGGATCATTTGGACATGCAATTAATGGTTCAGTTATCTCATTTAAATCAATATTTAAGGTATAAGCATATTTGGCATCTAAATCCGCCTCTAGTAAATTAGGGGTGTCTAACCATTCTTGCATACATTCAATTCTTCGCTGAAGCGATCTTTCATCTTGATACCCTGCCTCAATCATATTCTTCATTAACGCAATATTTGAATTAAGATATTCAATAACTGGATCTTTATTTAATTTAACTGTACAACCATTAGCAGATCTCTCAGCAGAGGCATCAGAAAATTCAAAAGCCTGCTCAACTTTTAGTTCTGGGAGGCCCTCAATCTCCATAATTCGCCCACTAAAAACATTCTTTTTACCTTGCTTTCCAACAGTTAGCTCCCCTTCCTTAATTGCAAAATACGGAATAGCATTTACTAAATCTCTTAATGTAATTCCTGGTTGCAAATCTCCACTAAATTTGACTAGGACTGATTCAGGCATATCTAAGGGCATTACTCCCAATGCTGCAGAAAATGCTACTAATCCTGAACCAGCAGGAAATGAAATTCCAATAGGGAAGCGCGTATGAGAATCACCCCCTGTCCCAACGGTGTCAGGCAATATCATTCTATTTAACCATGAGTGAATTACACCATCCCCAGCCTTTAATGAAACTCCTCCTCTACTACTTATAAAATCTGGGAGTGAATGTTGAAGTTCAATATCTACAGGTTTAGGGTAAGCAGCTGTGTGACAAAAACTTTGCATCACTAAATCAGCACTAAAACCCAGGCAGGCTAATTCTTTTAATTCATCCCTTGTCATTGCCCCAGTTGTGTCTTGAGAGCCGACAGTTGTGATCTTGGGCTCACAATACGTACCTGGTCGAATCCCTCCAACACCACAAGCTTTGCCTACTATTTTCTGGGCCAATGTGAATCCAGAGCGATTTAATTTATCTTGTGGTATAGCATCTATAAAGACTTTAGACTTTGGAAGTTTTAAAGCGGCCCTTGCTTTTTCTGTTAGCTCTCTCCCAATAATCAAAGGAATTCTTCCTCCGGCCCTAAGCTCATCAAGAATTGTAATCGGGATTATGTTGAATTCAGTTAAGAGTTTATCATTTAAAAAAATACCCTTTTTACTAAAATTAATCTCAATAATGTCTCCCATTTTCATTTTAGAAACATCACACTCAATTGGAAGTGCTCCAGAATCCTCAGCTGTATTAAAGAAAATAGGAGCAATTTTATTTCCCAAAACAATACCACCTGAATTTTTATTTGGGATAAAGGGAATCTTTTTTCCCATATACCATTGAAGAGAATTAATGGCTGATTTTCTTGAAGATCCTGTACCTACAATATCTCCCACATAAGCAATTGGTAATTTCTTCTTTTCTAATGACTTAATTTTTTGAATTGCCCCAGACATTTTATTTTGTAACATTGACTGAGCGTGAAGTGGGATATCTGCCCTTGACCATGCTTCCTGAGCCGGTGATAAATCATCTGTATTAGTCTCACCATCTACACGAAAAACTACCGCCTTCATTGAGCTTGGAATAAGCTCTTTTAATAAAAACCATTCAGCATTTGCCCATGAATTTAATAAGGAATCTGCATAAGAGTTGCCATTTTCATATAATTTCTGAACATCATAAAATGCATCAAAAATAAGCGTTATACGAGAGAGTGCTTTTACTGCATTCTCTGCTTTGTCTGTAGTTAGAAGTGAAACTAATGATTGGACATTATATCCTCCCAACATAGTACCTAATAACTCAATAGATTTTTCTGCTGTTATATAAGGACTTTGGGTCTTATTTTTAGCTATATCTGTTAAAAAAGCTGCTTTGACAAAAGCCGACTGATCAACTCCGGCAGGAACATGCTCTGCAAGAAGATCAACCAAAAAATCAGCATTATCTATACTATCTTTTTTTAAAAGCTCGACTAATTCAGCAGTTTGTTTTGAGTCAAGAGGTAATGGTGGAAGATTATTTTTTTCACGTTCAGCCTTATGCTTCAAATAATCTTCTATCATTTTATAGGTTCTTTTGTTGTATTATTGATTAGGACTACATTTTAAAGGAAAAAAAAAGATTTCCCAAAGCAATTCGCATATCTTCTTAAGATCAGTTAAATCAGGTAAAATACCAATCTAAATTTTAAAAAGTTAATTATGACCTCTGCATTAAATGCTTTATCAACTATAGATGGCAGATATTCTGCTCAGGTAGACAATCTAAGGCCTTTTTTTAGCGAATTTGGGCTTATTAAAAACAGAGTTAAAATTGAAATTTTATGGCTTATTTTATTAGGTGATGATGACGAAATAAAAGAAGTCCCAAAGTTTTCAAAAAAAACAAAGCAACAATTAGATCTAATTATTCAACATTTCTCTTTAGAAAATGCTGAATCAGTAAAATTAATAGAAAAAGACACCAATCACGACGTTAAAGCTGTTGAATACTGGCTAAAAGATAGCCTAAAATCTAATTCAGAAATTCAGGCTGTTTCAGAGTTTATTCATTTTGCATGCACATCAGAAGATATTAACAATCTTTCTTATGCATTGATGCTTAAAGAGGGTATGGAACAAGTTATTATCCCTTCAATTAAAATGCTTGAAAAGAATCTCTCGGTTAAAGCAAAACTATATTCGTCAATCCCCATGCTTGCCAGAACTCATGGTCAAACTGCTAGCCCTACATCCCTAGGCAAGGAGTTTGCTAACGTTTCATCTCGTATTAGTAGACAAATAGTGGCACTCACAACCCAAGACTATCTCGGTAAGATGAATGGAGCAGTTGGGAATTATAATGCGCATTATTCAGCATATCCAAATAAGGATTGGCATAATTTTTCAAAGGTATTTATTGAATCAATAGGCCTAAAACAAAATGCTTACACCACTCAAATAGAACCACATGACTTTATGGCAGAAATATTCCATTCTGTAATTAGAGTAAATTCTATTCTTATTGATCTAAATCGAGATTTATGGAGCTATATTTCTAATGCATATTTCACACAAAAAACATTAAAGAATGAGGTTGGGTCATCAACAATGCCGCATAAAGTTAATCCAATTGACTTTGAAAACTCAGAAGGCAATTTAGGTTTAGCTAATGCTCTTCTTACCCATCTAAGTGAAAAGCTACCATTATCTCGCTTGCAAAGAGATTTGACAGACTCCACAGTATTACGAAATATTGGCCTTGCTCTAGGATATAGTCTGGTAGCATATAAATCCTGTCTTAAGGGTCTTGATAAGATAGAAGTTAATCAAGAAAAGATTAATATGGATTTAGATGGCGCCTGGGAGATTCTTGCTGAGCCAATTCAAACTGTTATGCGAAAAAATGGCATTAGTAATCCATACGAAAAATTAAAAGAATTAACTAGGGGATCTCAAAAAATTAACCAGAAAATTTTGCATGATTTTATTAGTGCTTTAGAAATACCCAAAGAAGATAAAGTATATTTAATTAATCTAACACCACAAACATATTTAGGTATAGCCATTCATTTAGCTAGTAACATCTAAAATGTCAGAAATTCTAGTTCTCTATTATTCAAAAGGTGGTTCTGTAAAAGAAATGGCTTCATTAATTGGAAGAGGTATTAATTCTGTTAATGGGGTTACAGCAAAAATTAGAACTGTGCCTGATGTATTTCCAGAAATCTTGGGTTCAAAAAGTCCGATTCCAGAAGCAGGTTCACTATATGCAACTCTTGAAGATCTTCAATCCTGCGCTGGTATTGCGCTTGGAAGCCCAACCCGCTTCGGCAATATGGCTGCTCCATTAAAATATTTTTTGGATACTGCTACAACAGCCTGGTTGAAAGGATCCCTAGAAAATAAACCTGCTTGTGTATTTACCTCCTCTGGCTCAATTCATGGAGGAAATGAATCTACCCTTTTAAGTATGCAACTCCCACTATTTCATCTCGGAATGATAATCATTGGTATACCTTATTCAGAGCCGTCATTATCAAATTCAATATCTGGAGGGACGCCTTATGGAGCTAGCCATGTTGGAGGAGAAAAAAATAATAATCCAATAACAGGTGATGAGAAAAAGATATGTATTGCTCAAGGAGTAAGACTTGCAGAAATTGCTAAAAAAATTAACAGCAAATAATTTATTTTTAGGATCTTGCTCCAGCTTAATTGCATTAATATTCCTTAATCTCATCTGGGAGATAGGATTTAATCCTATTCATGGTGAAACTTCATGGATGGTATTAAAAGCAACAATTTTATTGGTCCCATTGGTTGGAATACTCAAAAAGGATAGATACACATTTCAGTGGTCAAGTATGTTAATTATGATATTTTTTATAGAGGGTATTGTTCGTTATTATAGCGACATTAGTCCCTCTAAAGAATTTGCTCTAGGGCAAATTCTTTTAACTTTATTATTTTTTCTTTGTTCAATTTTTTATTGTAAGAAAACTAGGTAAGTATGAAAATTTTAGTATCGAATGATGATGGGCATGTTGCACCAGGACTAAATATTTTAGTAGAAAATCTAAAAATGATTGCCGAGGTTTTTGTAGTTGCACCCGATAAAAATAAAAGCGGCTCAAGTAGTTCTTTATCATTAAATAAAGAAATATTAGTTCATAAGATAAACCCAATGCTTTATTCTGTGAGTGGTACTCCAACAGACTGTGTCCATATTGCATTAACTGGATTAATACCATTTAAACCTGATATGGTTATTTCTGGTATTAATGACGGATCAAATATGGGTGATGACACAATTTATTCTGGCACTGTTGGGGCGGCAATAGAAGGTTATCTTCTTGGTATTCCCTCAATAGCTGTATCAATGGGGAATTCAGAACCTAAACATTTTGAAACTGCAGCCAAAGTTATATTAGAATTAATTGATAAACATAATAAAGAGCCTCTTAATAATGTAACTTTATTAAATATTAATGTCCCTGATGTACCTTATTCTCAGATTAAAGGGTTAGAAATTACTAGACTTGGTAAAAGGCATGAAGCAAAACCTGCAATTAAAAGAGCTGGTAATAATGATCAAGAATTTTATTCAGTTGGTGAAGTTGGTGAGCCAAAAGATAGTGGTCCTGGTACAGATTTTTTTGCTATCACGAATAATTATGTTTCAATATCTCCTATTCAATCAGATTTAACAAACTACAAAGAAATAGATTTAATAAAAAAATGGATAAAATCACACCCTAATGAAAAATAAATTTAATTTTCTACTCGTATTTATTATTGTGCTAATTTCTGGGTGCGCATCAAAGATACCTATTCCAGTTGAAGGAGAAGAAGTAACTAAAAAAGAAGAAAAGTGCCCTGATGTATATAAAGTAAAAGACGGGGAAACGTTATTTAGTATTAGTTTAATGTGCGGGTTTAATTATCAAGATGTAGCAAAAGCTAATGGCCTTGCTAAGCCATATAAAGTTAGAAAAGGTGATTTTATAAGGTTTGACTTGCTGAGGCAAACTAAACCAGTGGAAATAGAACAACCAATGCAAAATAATGAAGTCGAAACTATCCCTCTGGATCAACAAGACTTCATAATTGAAGAGCCTGGGATTATAACTCCTATCCAAATTAAGGAGCCTAAAGTAATTCGTGAGATCTACTCATCAAAAACTTTAAAAAAAGCAAATAAAATTGTTGCTACCCGCAAACAATTGTCCGATAAATGGATAAGTCCAGCAGACGGAAAGTTAATTTCGACTTTTGATATGCTTAATGGAAAAAAAGGAATCGAGATTCAAGGTGAATGGGGGCAAGAAATTAGGGCTGTAACAAAAGGTAAAATTATCTATGCAGGCGAAGACCTAAAAGGATATGGTAAGCTTGTGATCTTAAAGCATAACGATGGAATATTAACTATTTATGGAAGCCAGAATCAAATTCTTGTTACCGAAAATCAAGTTGTAAATGCTGGTCAAACCATAGGCACTATGGGAAGCTCGGCAACAGAAGAAATAAAGTTAATCTTTGAGGTAAGGGACGGTGGAAAATCAATTAATCCACTTAAATACCTCAAAAACTATTATTAATTGAATTCTTTTTTATCCTGTTTTTTGTAATAATCCTCAATAGTTGTCATATCAAAATCTCTTGCCCATTTTATAATTTCATCAAATGCAGGAGCACCAATTTCTCCTACCTGAGCATGAATACCGGCACGATCTCTTATAACAAGTAATCCAGGAATTTTTTCTACTTGAAAATATTCTCCAATTTCAGGGTCTTCTTCAGTGTTAACCATACCAAAAATAATATCTGTATTTTTTTTCGCTGCTGCCTCAAAGATTGGTGTGAAATTTATGCATGGTTCGCACCAAGGTGCCCAAAAATCAACAACTAGGAAAGCATTCGATTCAATTGTTTTTTTAAAGTTTTCTTTTGTAAGTACTACTAAATTTTTCATCTCTATCCTTAATTATTTCCATTTATTATTAAAATATATTTCATTAAGAGCCCTTCTTTTTCTTGGTGACTTTTCTTTTTGCGTTTGCTCTTCTGTAAATTTACTTTCTTTTAATGCCTGCCCGACAGCCATTATTGAGAGAATATCAAATTGTTCGGGAATATTCGACAAGTTTCTGATTTTTTCTTCATCGAAACCACCCATTTGGTGAGTCGAGAGGCCTAGACTAACAGCTTGCAAGCATATATTCTCTGCTGATGCGCCTGTATCGTATTGGGCCCAGCGATTTGACTCCTCATTATGGTCAAAAACTTTGTTGGCACATATTACAATCAACATTGATGAATCCATAGCCCAATTTTGATTTCCTACTGAAAGACAATTAAGTGCGCTAACCCATGGAGTTATATCTTGCTTCTGAAATATAATGAACCTCCATGGTTGGTCGCCGTAACAGGAAGGCGCCCATCTTGCAGCTTCCAGAAGGGATAATAGTAATTCATTGTCTATAATGAATTCAGGATTAAATGCTCTTGGACTCCAGCGCTCCGCTAATAGTTTATTAATTTCAACTTCAGTATTCGCTAGTTTCTTCATTTACTATCTAATTCCTTCAATTAAAAATTTGAATTCAAAATAAGAAAGATATTTCATTGTTTGTTAAGGTTCTTTAAATAAATTATAGTTAATAAATAGACCTATTTAATCATTATAATTCACTTTTTTGAAAAATTAATTACCATTAAAATTAGTCAATGACTCACAATAAAATAAATTTAGAATTTATGGGGCATGCTTTAGAGCAAGCAAGGCTATCATATTCTGAAGACGAAGTTCCAGTCGGCGCTGTAGTTGTATATCAGGATAAAATTATTGGGGTTGGAAGAAATAAATTAATCTCTCAAAATAACCCAATAGCCCATGCTGAAATGATTGCAATTCAACATGCTGCAGATTACCTAAAAAATTATCGCCTCATTAATTGTGATTTATATGTAACGTTAGAGCCTTGTATTATGTGTATGGGTGCTATTTTTCATGCAAGAATAAATAGATTATTTTTTGGTGCCTGGGATAATAAAACAGGTGCCTGTGGGGGGAAAATTAATTTAGTGCAAGACAAAACTCTTAATCATCATTGCTCATCGACAGGAGGAATTCTTGAAGAGCAATCAGCACAATTACTTCAAAAATTTTTTAAAGAGAAAAGAACAAAAAAAAACCGCGAATAGGATCGCGGTTTTTCTAATATAATAAAACTATTCCCTGCCCATTAATGCCATTAATAAATGCAATAAATGTACAAACAAATTATAAATATTCAAGTAAAGAGCTAGAGTAGCCATAACATAATTGGTTTCTCCTCCTCTAACAATACGATTAACATCATATAAGATAAAGCCTGAAAATATTAGTACGGCAATAGATGAAATAGCTAATGACATCGCCGGAATCTGAAGGAACATATTTGCTAGCATTGCTAGAATCAACAGAATAAGGCCAATCATTAGAAATTTTCCCATCGATGAAAAATCTCTCTTAGATGTTGTTGCAATACCAGCTAATGTGACAAAAATCACCCCAGTTCCACCAGCAGCTAAGCTGACTATTTGCCCGCCATTACTCATGCTAAAGGCTACTTGTAGAATTGGGCCAAGCATAATACCCAATAAAAATGTTAGGCCAAGTAAAAATACTACGCCCATACTATTATTACGATTTTTTCTGATCAAGAAGAACATTCCAAAAATACCAGCAAGGGTTACCAGCATAAACATAATTGGGCTAGCTTGAGCAAAACCAAAATTCATACTCATACCAATTAATGCCCCTATTACGGTAGGAAACAATGAAACACCTAATAATGCATAAGTATTTCTTAGTACTTTATTAGCGCCAGTTAATGCTGACGCATTTGAAGCTACATTCATGTTGTTTTGCATAATTCTTCAAATCCTTTAATTTATTTATTAAATACAACTACTAGGATAGGGCCGATGATCAAAAGTTTCAAGTAAAAATATAAAATATTTAATCAATTTGTAATATTAGTAACAAATTTTTGTGCTTCTGCCAGAGAAAAGCCCTTGTAATTGTTAGCTTTAGCTTGAATTTTGTTTAACTTCATCTTGTTAATCCTCAAGACTGAGCCTTCTGTAACCTGCCATTCCAATTCATTTAAGAGTAAATCAACATCATTTGGTGAATTACAAACCAGTACCATGTCACACCCAGCATTAAGCGCCATCAAAACTCTTATCTTAATATCTTTACTGCAAATAATAGCTGCATTCATACTCATATCATCACTAAATATAGCACCTTTAAATTCTAAATTATCCCTAAGTTGCCGCTGAAGCCAGAAAGACGATAGACCTGATGGCATTTTATCGCATGCAGAATAAATAACATGAGAAGGCATAATTCCAAATAAACCAATTTGAATTAACGATTCAAAAATTTTCATATCTGCTTTTTTTATATCTTCAAAATTCCTTGGATCAATAGCTATTTCTTGATGTGTATCAGCTTTTATATACCCATGTCCTGGAAAATGCTTACCTACACCTTCCATTCCACCATGATTTAAACCTTCATGAAGTGCGGCTGATAATTCAATAATAGGGTCAACGTTCTGGTGGAACGATCTATTACCAATAACTGAACTAGTGCCATAATCAATATCTAAAACTGGAGTAAAACTGAAATCAATTCCAAGCTCACCTAACTCCTTTGCAATTATCCATCCTGTAAGATTAGCAATTATTATTGCTTGACTCTTATCATGGTTGTAATTTTTTCCTATTAAGCCCATATCTGGAAGAAGGGTAAATGACTCCCTAAATCTTTGCACTCGACCCCCTTCGTGATCCACAGAAATAACTAAACCATTTCTTATCTCTCTAATGGCTAAAATTAATTCAGAAAGTTGACTTCGATCACTAAAGTTTCTAGCAAAGAGGATAATGCCGCCAACTAAAGGATGTTTAATTCTTCTAATATCTTCTGATTTTAAATCAAACCCTTCGATGTCGATCATTAAACAGGTCATATATATTTTCTTTTATTTAAAATTAACTTTCTTTTATATCCCAATATTTATGCAGGTAATCACCAATAAAATTTATAGAGTAAACTAATGACATAATACTAGCGCCCACCAGGATAGAGTAATGAGGGGACACTAATAAGTAACTTACACTATCTCTCATCATAGCACCCCATGAAGCATCAGGAGCTGGAATTCCCAATCCTAAAAATGATAGGCTTGCTTCCGCAATAATAAGACCAGCAATTGCATAGGTTCCCTCCACAATTAGAGGGGTTCTGAGTGCGGGTAGGATATGTCTGATAATTTTCCAAGAATGTGAGCATCCCATTGATTCAGCTGCATTAATAAAATCATAATTCTTAATCAATAGTGTTTGTCCTCTAGCCAACCTAGCGTATCCAACCCAACCTCCAACTGAAAGGGCAATTATTAAATTTAACTTTCCTGCAGGCAGCATTGCTGCAAAAGCAATGGCAAGTAATATTCCTGGGAATGACATAAATAAATTTATAATAAAACTAATGAAAGCATCAAATTTTCCACCAAAATAACCTGCAAGTGTTCCTAACGTAATACCAATAACTGAAGTAAAAACAGTAACGAAAAATATTATCTCAATAGAATTATGAAAGCCCTCCACAAGTCTAAAAAATATTGGTCTTCCATAGTCATCCCTTCCAAACCAATTATCTATATCAGGTGGAGATAAAATTAATGTTGGGTCAATATAATTAGGGTCAACATCTGTTAAATAATTAAATAAGAAGGATAAAATCCAAAAAATAACAATTAATTTAGCTAATAAATTCATATCACTTTAATTTTACTCTTGGGTCAACTAGACCATAAATGACCTCAGTTAATAAATTTATTCCTATATAGGATATTGCTATTATAAGAACGCATGCTTGAGTTATTGGGTAATCTCTAGTCTGTATTGATTCAACCAATAATCTACCAAGTCCATCCCAACTGAAAAGAGTTTCAGTGATAACTGCTCCAGATAAAAGTGAGCCAAATTGCAAGCCAATAATAGTTACAATTGGTATTAAAACTAATCGTAATACATGGTGAATAATAATTGGCCATTTATCCAGCCCTTTTGCTTTAGCAGTTCTTACCACATCAGAATCGACAAATTCAATCATACAATTTCTTGTCATTTTAATAATAATCGCGAGTAAGCCTAACGCTAAGGTTAAAGCTGGAAGGATAATTGAGGAGGATGAGTCCATCCCATTTACAGGAAGCCAACCTAACCATATTGAAAATAATATAATTAATAAGGGACCTAAAAAGAAATGTGGTGCAGAAATAAAAATTAAACTTGTATTAATAATAATTTTATCAATAAATGTATCTCTATACATTGCCGCAGAAATTCCAGCACTAATACCAAAAAATATAGCTATTGAAAGAGCGGTAATCGCAAGCGTATAAGTATTTTTAATTGCTTCTAATAGTCTATCAATTACAGGCGTTTGATTAATAATTGAATACCCAAAATCACCATGTATTATTTGAATAAATGACCTCCATAGCTGAATATAGATTGGCTGATCTAAGCCTAGCTGACTTCGTAATTTATTTTGGTCTGCTAATGAAGATGATTCACCAAGCATAACCTGGATTGGATCACCAGGAATTAAGTGAAGTAACAAGGATGTTAATAAAAAAATTCCTAATATCTGGAATGCAATAAAAATAAATTTTGAGAAAATATTATTCTGCATTAATAAACACGTCTGCACCAACCTCTACATATTGATATAAGGCGAGGATGTCTTGATTTGCCATTCTTATACAGCCATGTGATGCAGGAGAGCCAAGTAAATTCTCCTCATTGGTGCCATGAATGTAAATAAACCTTTGCATAGAATCAACCATTCCTAAACGATTAAGGCCAATCTCTTTACCAGAAAGCCAAAGAATTCTCGTAAGAATCCAATCATCTTTTAGTACCTGTTCGTTAAGGCTCTTATTCCAAATATCACCTGTAGGTCTCCTCCCTTCGTAAACTGAATATATAGGATTATTGTCACCAATTTTTGCCCTAACAATATGATGCCCCAATGGTGTTTTATAACTACCTTTTATCTGACCAATACCAGCTTTTGCAGTTGAAATTTTATAAGCAAATTTAATTTTATTATTAATAAGTAACAATAAATTTTGCGATTTTATAGAAATGATGATCTGATATTTCATTATATTTTCTTGGCAGACATAAGGCCATCCCAGCTTCCATTAGGGTAAGTTTTAAAACCTTTAATGTTGTCTCTATAAGCGGAGAAATTTCCTTCATACCATAAAGGTATAGAACCAATTTTTTTTGATACCTCTAAAATAACAGGGCTCCAATCATTATTTATTTTAGCGTTATTTATATAAAGATTCATAGATAAATCAGAATATTTTCCTCTGTTTAATCCGTTAGGTGGAATAAAATCAGAAGAAAAAATCTTCTCGTAAATTTCAGGGCTTCTAATACCAACCCACGTTAATCCGTATAATTGAAAATTTCCTGACTGAATGTCTTGAAAGTAGGTTCCCCAATCTAGAGTTTTAATACTCATCTCTAATCCAACCTCAGCTAATTGCGCCTGAATGATAGTTGCAATTTTTAACCTAAAGGGATCAGTTGAAGTTTTATAAGTTAATTTAATTTTTTTTTCTGGGAGGATATTACGTAACATTTTTTTTGCCTTATTTGGGTTATATTCTATGCCCTGAATATCCTGACTAGCCCAATGCTCTGGAGGCAATATTTGCTGTGCTATACGAGTTTTAGTATTAAAAAAGTATTTAGCGATTGAAGCACGATCAATTGACATAGCTAATGCTTTTCTAAAATTATGATTTTTCAAAAGTGGGTCCATAAAATTAAATCCAATATAAGAAACATTTACACCTTTTTTTAGCTGATGATTTATATCACTTTGCTCAGTTAAATAATTTATTAACTCCAAAGGTAAATCATTTTGAATAATATCAATTTCCGCATTTACAAGTTTAAGAACTCTAACTGTTGGGTCTTTAATCTCAACTAATTCAAATAACTGATTATCTAAAATTCTTCTTATTTGGATATTAGGTTTATTTGAGATAAATTCAAATGGACCTGACCCTATAGGCTGAGTTGCAAAGCTATGTCCACTATCAATATGTGTTTTTGGTAGAATTGAAAATGATAATTTTGACAAGAAATTGTGGTCAGTTTTTTTTAATAAAATTTCAAACTCATTAGATGAGATTTTATTTATAGCGCTAATTATTTTAAGTTCTTTTGAATAAGGTGATGCAGATGATTGCATTAAATGTTTGATAGTTGAAATTATGTCATCAATATCTAGTGGGGTTCCATTATGAAATTTTGGAGGATTTCCAATTACAGTGAAATTATACTTTTTACTAGATATTTTTTTTGTTTTTACAAGATTAGATCTAATTGTAAAATCTTCATTAAAAAAAATTAAAGGTGTATAGATAAGCTTGCTTAATCTTTCTGATGCTGCATCTGACGAGAATCTTGGATCTAGAGTTTGAGGCTTCTGAGCAATACCAAAAAAAATGGTCTCATCATTCTGACTTTTCTTACAACCTACAATAAGTGTAACAGTAAAAAAAAGTATCCCTATTATTATGAAATTAAACTTATACATTAAGCTCAAAAAGTGCAATTGATTCAACGTGTGAAGTATGTGGAAACATATTTAAAATTCCTGACTTTGAAAACTTATAACCCTTTTCATTAATTAATATATTGGCATCTCTTGCAAGAGTTGCAGGATTGCAGGAAATATAAACTATTCTCCTTGGCTGTATATCTGAATTAATTAAATTAATTAAATTAAAAGCACCGTCTCTAGGGGGATCAATTAGCCATTTGTCAGCATTACCTAAAGGCTTTATGTCTTCTTGACTAGCATTAAATAAATCAACCTTCACGAAATTAATATTTTCACTTAAATTATTTTTTTCTGCATTCTTACGTCCTGATTCAACTAAGGCATCATCTCCCTCAACCCCAATTACAGAAGAGCTAAATGTTGCGATCGGTAATGTAAAGTTACCAAGCCCAGAAAAGAAATCAATAATAATCTCCCCTTTTTTTGGTTGCAATAATGCCATTGCTCTTCTTATTAGCACAAGATTAATAAATGGATTGATTTGAGTAAAGCTTGTAGGTTGAAAAATGAAATTTAATCCAAATTCAATATTTGAATAAGTTATTTCAGTATGCATTGTTTTTATAAGTGGCTTTATAGTATCGTAACCTTTGGTTTGGGTCCAAAACTCGACTTCATGAGTCTCTTGAAATAATTTAAGGTTTTTAACATCCGAATTAGATAACTCTTCTAATATCCTAACCACCAAAATATGTCTTTCTTGATTTGATGCATATTCAATTTGTGGAATTTTATCTTTTATTGACAGGGTGTTAAATAACAACTGAAGTGGCTCTAATAATATTGATATCTTTTTTGGGACAACAGCGCACATATTCATGTCCGTTAGAAAATGTGATTTTTTTTCATTAAAACCAATAAGTACTTTATTTTTCTTTTTTACAAATTTCACACGAAATCTTGCTTTATGCCTATATGAGTGCTGTGGACCTTCTATTGGCGACAGGATAGTTTCAGGCCTTACTTTACCTACGTGCTGAAGTGTTTCTTCGAATGCTCTTTGTTTGTATGCTAACTGACTAGAACCTCGAAAATGTTGCATTGAACAACCACCACAGACCCCATAAAAAGAACATATTGGACTTACTCTTTGAGTTGATTCCTTAAGAATTTCTTCAGCACGTGCAAAAAGTATTTTTTTCTTTTTTTTTAATACTTTGAAACGTACTTTTTCATTTATTAATGCATTATCAACAAATATAGTTTTATCATTCTGATGTCCAATGCCTCTACCTTCATTATCTATAGACGTTATTTCGATTATATTAGATAAATTAGTTTCCATTATCTACTTCCAGCTATGCCGGAAATATTCCAGTAGACAGATAACGGTCCCCTCGATCACAAGCAATAGAAACAATAACCGCATCTGGATTTTTCTTTGCAATCTCTAAAGCAATAAATAATGCACCGCCAGTAGATCCCCCTGAAAATATTCCTTCATTTTTGGCAAGTGATCGAGCAGTTTCCTCTGCATTAAATTGACTTACTTGAAGGATTTCATCAATATTTTTATTGTTAAATATTTTAGGTAAGTATTCTTCTGGCCACTTTCTAATACCAGGAATTTGTGCACCCTCTTCCGGTTGGACTCCAATAATTCTAATTTTTGGGTTCATTTCTTTTAAGTATTCAGATGTACCTACAATAGTCCCTGTAGTCCCCATACTTGACACAAAATGAGTTATTTTCTTTTCTGTGTCCCTCCAAATTTCTGGGCCAGTACCCTCATAGTGTGCAAGTGGGTTATCCGTATTTGAAAATTGATCTAGAACAAGTCCTTTGCCCTTTGCAGCAAGGTCATTTGCAGTATCTCTTGCTAACTCCATACTACCCTCAGATGAAGTAAGAATTAATTCTGCACCGAATGCCTTCATAGTCTGGCGCCTTTCAATAGACTGATTCTCTGGCATAACAAGAATCATTTTATACCCTTTCATTGCAGCCACCATAGCTAATGCAATTCCTGTATTTCCAGATGTTGCCTCAATGAGAGTGTCACCTGGTTTTATTTCACCTCTTAGCTCTGCACGCTGAATCATAGAATGTGCAGGCCTGTCCTTGACTGAACCAGCAGGATTATTACCTTCTAATTTAAGATAAATACTGCCCATTGCTTCGCTACTAAGCCGTTGTATTTTTGCTAAGGGTGTATTTCCAATTGTCGACTCAAGTGTGTTCAATTTTTATTTAACCTTCAAAAAAGTAATAATTGCTGTTATTAAAAACAATAAATATCCCATTAAGGCTAACTGAGGTAGGGTAATTCCAATGAAATTCCAGTCAATACTTGAACAATCTCCCGACCCTTTAAACAATAAATTCATTGCTTGAGATAAAGGAAAATTTTGAAACATATATTCTAAGTCTATTCCACATTCTGCAGGGATGGCAATCCACTTTTCCTGAATCATTATATGTCTAACTGAGAAAATAACCCCTGCTATGCTTCCTGTTCCTAGCATCAACAAATGGATAATGCGAGTAAGAGAGTTATGTTTAAAGAAAAGAAAAGAAACAAATGTTAGGCTAATAATAATAAAAATAATTCTCTGTGTAATACATAGAGGGCAAGGTTCTAGTTGATAAATTAATTGAATTAATAAGGCAGCCCCAATCATTATGAAGGAGAGAATTGCGCCAAATAGGTTAACTTTTGAAAATGTTGTGAGATTTTTCATAGTTGTGCATATTTTTTCATATTAAAGACTTATAATTAAATTATATTAAATAATAAATAAATACTTCCATGATAAATGAAGAAGAGAGTGATAGCCAAAAAATATTTTCTATCACGGAACTAAATAGGATAGTTAAAAATGTTCTTCAGCATAATTTCCAGGTTATGTGGGTTAAAGGAGAGATTTCTAACTTTATTGCAGCAGCTTCTGGACATTGGTATTTTTCTTTAAAGGACAGTGAGGCTCAAGTAAGATGTGCCATGTTTAGAGGTAGTAATAATAAAATTGATTGGGTCCCTAAAAATGGTGACCAAATTGAAGTTAGAGGCCAAGTAGGGCTTTACGAAGCAAGGGGTGAATACCAACTAAATATAGAATATATTCAACGAGCCGGCATAGGAGCACTATTTGAAAAATTTAACCAATTAAAGAATAAACTTGAAGTTTTAGGTTTATTTGATATTACTTCAAAAAACTCAATAACAGCATATCCGTCATCAATTGGTGTAATTACATCTCCAGATGGTGCGGCATTAAAAGATGTTATCTCCACCCTCCGGCGAAGAAATAAGTCAGTATCAATAATTGTCTACCCTACATTAGTCCAGGGAGATGCCGCACCAGAGGGAATAATTAAAGCATTAAGAATTGCAAATACTAGAAATGAAGTAGATACAATTATTCTATGCAGAGGTGGTGGCTCAATTGAAGATTTGTGGGCCTTTAATTCTGAGAATTTAGCTTTTGAAATTTTTAATTCTACTATCCCTATTATTTCTGCCATTGGCCATCAAACAGACTTTACTATTTCAGATTTTGTTTCAGATATTCGAGCTGCAACTCCAACAGCCGCAGCAGAACTGATCAGTGAAAATCTAGAGCAGGCAGTTATACAGATAGAAGCATACAAGAAATCTATGTCTAATATTATTATTGAAAAGTTACATTCTTTATCTCAAAAAATTGATGTATATGAAAAAAGACTTGTTTCTCCATCTGAGAAATTACTAATGCAATTAGAAATAACTAAAAATCTTAGAAAAAGATTAAAATTTAATTTTGAAAAGAAATTAGAAGCTTATAAAAATAAAATTAATGGTTTGCAGCAGAATTTATTGCATTTAAATCCAAACTCTGTACTTTTAAGAGGATACTCAATAATCTTTGATCAAAATAAAAATATTATTAATAGCAGCTCAAAGGTAGTTTCAGATGATAAAATTAGTATTAAATTTCATCGCGGAAGTGCGCAAGCAAAAATTATAGACTCCCTTATTGATAACATAGAATGAAAATATCACGTAAAAATAATTCTGGATTATTCGTCCTTTCAGTTGCTGCTCTAGGTGTAGTATTTGGTGACATTGGTACGAGTCCACTCTATGCAATTAAAATGATTTTTAGCATTGGTAATAACATCCTTGAATTAAACAATGACAATGTTCTTGGAATACTATCTCTAATATTTTGGTCCTTAGCATTAATAGTTTCAATAAAATATATTACTTTTATTATGCGAGCTAATAATAATGGGGAGGGCGGTATTATGGCGCTTTTATCACTAGCTAATAAAAATGCTAAAACACGCAGAAAAAAACTAATCATAATGATTATTGGAATGTTAGGTGCTTGCATGTTTTATGCTGATGGCATGATAACCCCAGCTATTTCAGTGCTCTCAGCTATCGAAGGTATAGAATTAGTGACGCCAACGTTTAGTACTTTTATTATCCCTATAACCCTTATAATTATATTCGGCTTATTTTGGGCTCAAAGCAAGGGGACAAGTGCAGTGGGATTTATGTTTGGTCCAGTAATGCTTATTTGGTTTATAACACTAGCGGCTTTAGGACTATATAACATTATTCAGGCACCATTTGTTTTAAATGCACTAAACCCATACCACGCATTTTATTTCTTCCAATCACAATTTAATATTGCATTTATTACTCTGGGGGCCGTTGTATTGTGTGTTACTGGAGCAGAATCTCTCTATGCAGATATGGGACATTTCGGTAGAAATCCAATTAAGATTACTTGGTTTAGTTTTGTCTTCCCTGCTCTAGTTTTAAATTACTTTGGGCAAGGTGCATTACTTATCAATACTCCAGAGAATATTTCAAACCCATTCTATCTTATGGCTCCCGATTGGTTTACTTTCCCACTAGTTATTATGGCTACCTTTGCAACTATTATTGCCTCGCAGGCTTGTATTACAGGAGCCTTTTCAGTTTCTCGCCAAGCACTGCAGCTTGGTTTTATCCCAAGAATGAGAATTGACCATACATCTGAAAATCAAGAAGGACAAATTTACTTACCTCGAGTTAATTGGCTTCTTATGGCTGGTGTTATGTCAGTCGTTCTTATTTTTCAAAATTCTAGTGCATTAGCTGGAGCATACGGAGTTGCAATTACTATGAATATGGTAATTGCAACAATTCTTGCAGGATTTGTATTTATTGATGTTTGGAAATGGGGATGGGTAAAAGCTTCCTTATTTATTACAATATTTTTATCAATTGATCTTATTTTCTTTTCCGCAAATATCATTAAGGTTGTTGATGGAGGATGGTTCCCACTAATAATAGGATCTATACTCATATTACTTATGACCACATGGAAAAAAGGACGCTCTCTCTTATACTTGAAGCTTAAAGATGAATCCATGGAAATAGCTCCTTTTCTTCGCTCAATAAAAGGTAGTTTAAAAAATCGTGTAGATGGAACATCAGTTTTTTTAACACCAAATCCTAAAGGCGTTCCCCATGCATTACTACATAATTTAAAACATAATAAAGTAATACATAAAACTGTTGTTTTGTTAACAGTACGGTTTTCAGACTCGCCCCATATGAGCTCAAAAGATTTAGTAACAGTTAATAAATTACCTCATAACTTTTATCAAGTTATTATTAATTATGGATTTAAAGATGGGACAAATATTCCTAACGATCTTAAAAAATGCAAAAAATTTGGCTTTGATTTTGACCCAATGGACACCTCATACTTTGTTGGCAAGGAAAGTTTAATTGCTCAACCAAGCTCAAATATGAATTATTTGCGTAAAAAAATATTTGTGACTTTATTTAGAAGCTCAGAAAATATTACTAATCAATTTCATTTACCTGTTAATAGAGTTGTAGAGCTTGGAAGTCAGGTTGTAATATAAGATAAATACTTACATGAAAATACTACTTATATTTTTATTTTTTATCAGCAGTTGTTCAACTACAACCTTGGATACTGAATCCGGTATTTCGAGGACACAATTCTTATTGCTCCCAGAATTTATGGCTATGAATATGGCTGAAGATGCCTATCGACAAGAAATAAAAAATGCTGAAAAAAATAATAAGCTTAATATTGATAAAAAAGAGCACGATAAAGTAAAAAGAATCGCTTATAGATTAATTGATAATATCCATGTCTTTCGAGAAGATGCATTAGATTGGAAGTGGGAGATTAATATTAAAGACAGTGAGGAAGTGAATGCGTATTGTATGCCGGGTGGCAAGATAATGGTACTAACTGGGCTTTTAAAAAAGACTGATGCAACAGAAGATGAAATTGCTGCTGTATTGGGTCATGAAATAGCTCATGCACTTCGAGAACACGGTAGAGAGAGAATGTCGACTGCATTAGTTCAACAAGTTGGAATTTTTGGTTTTGCTGCATATATAGCTAATAAAGCTGATGACAGAACAACCGCAAATGTTGCTATCCAAGCAGTTGCCTTAGGTGCGACTTTATTCTTTGCGCTACCTAATAGTCGTGAACATGAAAGGGAGGCTGATAAAATGGGGATTGAACTAGCAGCTAGGGCTGGCTTTAATCCAATGGCAGCTGTGAGTCTTTGGCGAAAAATGGGTCACCTTTCAAATGCTAAAATTCCTGAATTTATGAGCACTCATCCATCTAACGAAAATAGAATTGAAGACCTTACAGCGCATGCTAAGAAATTAAATCAGCTTTACCTAGATAATAAAGTTAACTAATTAAACAGGGCCTAAATATATCTAAATTAATGTAAAATTATCCCTTTTTAAACCAACCGAAAAAAATAAACATGACATCATTGCAAATAATAATTGAAGAGGCTTTTGAAAACCGTTCGGAGATATCTCCCAGTAATGTTGATAAGAAAGTTAAAGATGCTATCGAAGAAGTTCTTGATGGATTAAATAATGGAAAATTGAGGGTAGCAACAAGAATTGATGACTCTCAGCAGTGGGAAACCCACCAATGGCTTAAAAAGGCTGTTCTCCTCTCATTTAGGGTCCAAGATAATTTTGTTATGCCAAGTCGCTATACAAATTTTTTCGATAAAGTTGAATCTAAGTTTAATAATTTCACTGAGGAAGACTTTAAAAACGGTGGTTACCGAGTGGTACCAAATGCAATTGCAAGAAAAGGTAGCTTTATAGGAAAGAATGTTGTTCTTATGCCATCTTACGTAAATATAGGTGCTTATGTTGCTGAAGGAACAATGGTTGATACATGGGCAACAGTTGGTTCCTGTGCTCAGATTGGTAAAAATGTTCACTTGTCTGGAGGTGTCGGCATTGGTGGTGTCCTCGAACCAATTCAAGCGGGACCTACAATAATTGGAGATAATTGCTTCATTGGTGCACGATCTGAAGTGGTAGAGGGTGTTGTTGTTGAAGATAATGTAGTTATTTCAATGGGTGTTTATATTGGACAATCAACAAAAATTTTTGATAGAGAGACAGGAGAGGTAACCTACGGAAGAATACCCAAAGGTTCTGTTGTTGTGTCTGGGAACCTTCCTTCAAAAGATGGATCATACAGCCTATATTGTGCAGTTATTGTAAAAAAAGTTGATGAGAAAACATTAAGTAAAGTTGGTATTAATGAGCTACTTAGAGGGATATAAATTGCTAAAGGTATATGGAATTAAAAATTGCAATACAGTCAAAAAATCGCTTAATTGGCTATCTGACCATAATTTTGAGTATGAGTTTTTTGATGTTAAAAAAGATGTTTTAAGTAAAGATCTTATCAACGATTGGATTAATACAATGAAAAGTAATTACACATGGGTAAATCTAGTTAATAAATCTGGTATTACCTGGAAAAAATTAAGCGATGAAGTTAAAAATGAGATAGTAACCTCAGATGATGCTATCAGAATTATATTAAGCAAGCCAACCATCATGAAGAGGCCTGTAATTACTAAAACAGAAAAATTAATCGCTATAGGATTTGATGAAAATTTATATAAAGAAAAAATCAAATGAGTAAAACATTTAATATTGCTAAAGAATTAATTTCAAAAAAATCTATTACGCCTAATGATGCCGGGTGCCAAGATTTACTTATAAAACATTTAACTGCACTAGATTTTTCTATAGAAAATATGGACCACGGTGATGTTAAAAATTTTTATGCAAAACGTGGGAAGGGTTCACCATTAGTTGTTTTTGCAGGCCACACTGATGTAGTGCCTCCTGGACCAGAAAATCAATGGCAAAGTCCTCCATTTTCTCCAACAGTAACTGATAATAATTTATACGGTCGTGGTGCTGCGGACATGAAGTCATCCCTAGCAGCATTTATAGTTAGCATAGAAGAATTTATAGCTGACAACCCTAATCATCCAGGATCAATTGCACTTCTGATAACATCTGACGAAGAAGGTAGTGCAATTGATGGGACCGTAAAAGTTATTGAGACATTAAAAAGTAGAAATGAAAAAATTGATTATTGTATTGTTGGGGAACCAACTAGTAATTTGAAATTTGGAGATACAGTAAAAAATGGTCGGAGAGGTTCATTATCTGCAAAATTAATTGTTAAAGGGATTCAGGGGCACATTGCCTACCCTGAGCTAATTAAAAATCCAATCCATGATGTGGCTCCGGTAATTGATGATTTAGTCAATACAGTTTGGGATGAGGGGAATGAATATTTTCCTAAAACATCGTGGCAAATTTCTAATATTAATGGAGGAACGGGAGCCACAAATGTAGTTCCTGGTGAAGTTGAAGTACTTTTTAATTTCAGATATTCAACTGAGAATTCTGCAGAATCATTAAAAAGTAGAGTTGAAGCTACTTTAAATAAACATAAATTAAATTACAAAATTCATTGGGAGCATTCAGGAAAACCTTATTTAACTGAGAAAGGACTTCTTGTTAATAAACTATCAGAGGCTATCTACGATGTTCTAAATAAAAAGCCTGAGATATCTACTACGGGTGGAACTTCAGATGGAAGATTTATCTCTACCATATGCGACCAGGTAGTAGAGTTTGGTCCAATCAATGCATCCATTCATAAAGTCAACGAACATGTCGATATAGAAGACATAGAGAGCCTTAAAGAAATATACAAATTAACATTGGAAAAAATTTTACTAGTCTAAACTACTACCTCTTGAATTTTTTCTCTCTTCGTGTCTTGTGGTGGTCTATTTGTGGCTTTATAAAATTATTTGATTCGATTTCACAGGACTTCAATAAGTTTATTACTTCGTTCTGCTTTAATTCATGAAACATCCCTCTTTTTAAGTGTGACGGTAATACTGTGCTCCCAAACCTAACTCTAATTAATCTACTAACTGTTATTCCAAATGATTCAAACATACGCCTAACCTCTCTATTTCTTCCTTCCTTTAGTGTTACTCGATACCAACGGTTTGCCTTTTCTCCACCTTCAAAGTAAATTTTATCAAATTTTGCTAAACCATCCTCTAATTCAATTCCTTTTCTAAGAACATTCATTTGCTCTTCACTTAATTCACCTAAGATTCTTACAGAATACTCTCTTTCAATTTCATACCTTGGGTGCATTAATCTATTAGCAAGTTCCCCGTATGAAGTAAAAATTAGTAGTCCTGAAGTATTAAAGTCTAATCGACCAATCGAGATCCATTTTGATCTTTTTATTCTAGGTAGCTTTTCAAAAACAGTCGCTCTCCCCTCTGGGTCATTTTCGGTGACCAATTCTCCCTCAGGCTTATGATAAATTAATACGCGAGGTAGTATATTTTCCTCTTTCAGACGAACAATTTTTCCATTAAATGTAATCTTGTCAGTTGGAAGAACAGGCTGCCCTAGTATAGCAATTTCATTATTAACCTTAACTTTGTTTTCTGTTATGGCTCTCTCAACTTCTCTTCTTGAACCATACCCTGATTGCGCTAGCAGCTTATGTATTCGAGTACCGCTATCACTCTCCCTAGATACAGCTGGAGAGGATTTATTTTTTTGAAGAGTACTCATTTAACCTTGTTGCGTTGAGTCAATATTGCCTTGTATTGGCTCGTCAATAATATTTTCATTAGTAAATTGATTAATATCTGGTAATTCAGTTATTGACATAAATCCAAAGTCATCTAAAAAGTATTTAGTTGTTGCATATAATGAAGGTCTTCCTGGAACTTCTTTCTGCCCAATAATTTCAACCCACTCTCTTTCTATCAGCTGTCTTAATGCATTAGGGTTTAATGAAACGCCTCTAATTTTTTCAATATCTCCACGAGTAACAGGTTGGCGGTAAGCAACAATCGCTAAAACTTCCATTACCATCCTTGAGTACTTCATAACCCTGTCTGGATTTAGTCTCATTAAAGCCTCAGAAAATAATGGAAGAGCTTCGAATCGATAACCGGATGATGTTTGGATTAAATTCATTGTTTTATCATGCCAGTCAGACTTAACTTCATCAAGTAGCATTCGAATTGTAGATCTTTCAATTTTTTCTATAAATAATTTTTGAAAATCATCAATGGATAGCGGTCTCTGGCTAGTTAATAAAGCAACCTCTAATAATTCTTTTATTTTTGATGTTGAATCAATCACGAATTTTCTCTTTGAAGATATATTGGGGAACAGGGCTCTTGCTGATTTATTCTGATAAGCCTTTCTTTTGTTAATTCTAGGATAGCTAAAAAACATACTACAAGTTTAGGTATTGGATCCCTTTCTGTATCAAAGAAACTTGAAAACTCCACTAACTCTTTTTCTGCTAGACTTTTTAGGATTATTGTCATGTGCTCCCTAACAGATAATTCTGAGCGAGATATTTTATGATTATCAAACTGTTTTGCCCTTTTAATTATATTTTTCCAGGCATTAAATATGTCACCAACCGATACGTCAGGATATGTTATTTCTGTAACCTTTTCAAAATAAGCATTTGCCACCATTCTATCTTTACCAAGCTGAGGAATTTTTTCCAACTCTTCTGCTGCAGACTTCATTAATTCATATTCAACTAACTTTCTTACAAGTTCTGCTCTTGGATCTAATTCCTCTCCCTCTTCTGACTCGGGAACTGGTAACAGCATTCTTGATTTGATTTCAATTAACATTGCTGACATTAATAAATAATCTGCTGCTAATTCAAGTTTTATAGCCTTCATTTTTTCTACGTACGTCATATATTGTGAAGTAATATTTGCCATCGGAATATCAAGAATATCAATATTGTTTTTTCGTATTAGATAAAGCAATAAATCTAATGGTCCTTCGAATGAATCTAGATAAATTTCTAAAGCATCTGGCGGAATATATAAATCCTGAGGGAGAGAACCTATTCTCTCTCCATATACTTTTGGTAGTAATTGATTTGTGTCTAGTTGATCACTCACTAAAAATTAACTCCCATTACCTTTCTTACATCTCTCATTGTATCTCGCGCTATTTTTCTTGCTTTCTCACAACCTTCAGCTACAACGCTTTTTACTAGATCAGGACTTTCAATATAGTGTAGGGCTCTTTCCTGTATAGGTTTTAATTCCTTTAAAACCGAATCAATAACAGGCTGCTTACATTCAATACATCCAATATCAGCATTCTTGCATCCATTTTCTACCCATTCTCTAGTTTTTTGATTTGAATAAACCTCATGTAATTGCCATACAGGGCATTTTTTTGGGTCTCCTGGATCAGAGCGTCTAATTCTTGCCGGATCTGTTGGCATTTTTCTTATTTTTTGTTCAATCTCATCTGGAGGTTCTCTTAATGAAATCGTATTATTATATGACTTAGACATTTTTTGACCATCCAAACCAATCATTTTTGATGCTGGTGCAAGCTTGTAATCTGGTTCAATTAAGATCATTTTTCCTCCACCTTCAAGGAAACCAAGTAATCTTTCTTTATCTCCTAAACTTAGACTTTGCTGTCCTTCAATTAATACCTTAGCAGAAACCAATGCTTGATCATCTCCCTCTTCTTGATATGCGGTTCTTAGCTCTCTGTAAAGCTTACTTTTTTTGGAGCCAAGTTTCCTGATTGCTTCTTCCGCTTTTTCTTCAAAGCCTATTTCTTTTCCATAAAGATGATTAAATCTTCTGGCAACCTCTCTTGTAAATTCTATATGAGGGACTTGATCTTCCCCGACAGGAACTTGAGTTGCTTTATAAATTAAAATATCAGCACTTTGGAGTAAGGGATAGCCCAAAAATCCATAGGTTGATAAATCTTTGGATGATATCTTCTCTTGCTGATCTTTGTAAGTTGGAACTCTCTCAAGCCAACCTAATGGGGTAATCATTGATAATAATGTAAAAAGCTCAGCATGCTCCGGAACTTTAGATTGTATAAAAATAGTAGCTTGAGCTGGATCAACTCCAGCCGCTAACCAATCTATAACCATGTCCCAGACATTATTTTCAATAATTTCAGGGGAATCATAGTGAGTTGTTAATGCATGCCAGTCAGCCACAAAAAATAAACACTCAAGCTCATGTTGAAGAGTGATCCAATTTTTTAATACGCCATTGTAATGGCCCAAATGAAGCATCCCTGTGGGACGCATTCCAGATACCACTCGATCAATTGCCATATATATTCCTAATTCCTATTTACCCAAAAATACTGAAAATTATACTTGTACTGATATTAATCAATGGAGTCAATATGCCACTCAATAAACCAGAAAATAATAAAAATATTAAAATAAAAAAACCATATCGCTCTATACCAGCCAATTTATTAGACCATGGATAAGGCAATAAACTAACTGCTACTCTTCCTCCGTCTAAAGGGGGAAGTGGTAATAAGTTTAAAACCATTAGAACAATATTAATTTGGATACCAGCTAATGACATCACTCTCAAGAATAACTCTGCTTGTGCGGGAAAAAGATCAATACGCACTAATATAATTGTCCAAAAAATTGCCATTAAAAGATTCGATGCTGGGCCTGCTAAAGCTACCCACAGCATATTTTTTTTTGGATTCCTAAGGTTTGAGAAATTAACTGGGACTGGTTTAGCCCACCCAAATAAAAATGGTGATGACATTATGAATAAGAGTGCTGGAAGTAAAATTGTCCCCATCGGATCTATATGTCTAATTGGATTTAATGTGATTCGGTTTAAATAATGTGCAGTCATATCACCAAAATATCTTGCAACATATCCATGCGCTGCCTCATGAACTGTAATTGCAAAAATGACAGGCAAAGCATAGGCAGATATTTTCTGAATAATAGTTAATTCCATATCACTCCATTAGGTGCCAATAAAAAAAATTTATATTTAATGAGAAGATTCCATTATATTGTTCCACTTACTCCAAATTGGTACACAAGGATCTGGCATAACATGCACAGAGCCCATAGCTCTATGAGAAATTCCTGGACCATGAAAGTCTGATCCACATGACCCAAGTAAATGATATTTATTAGCTAATTTACAGAAATAGTTGGTTTGGGAGGGGTCTTGACTTCCAGACACAACCTCAACTCCAGAACCTCCAAGGTCCTTAAATTCTGAAAAAAGTTTTGGATATAACTTGTTACCCATATCGTAGCGCCCAGGATGAGCAATAACTGCATCACCACCAGCATCACTAATCCATGAAACAGCTTCTTCTAAAGTAACCCACTTGTGATCGAAAAAACCCGGCTTTCCTGGTGTTAGATATTTTTTAAAAACCGACTTAATGTCTTTTGCGTAACCCTTTTCAACAATGTATTGAGCAAAATGGATTCTACCAATAGTACTATTTTTTGCATAACTTCTAGCTCCCTCATATGCATTCATAATGCCAGCCATACCAAGACTTTGAGCCATTTTTTTCGCTCTCATATCGCGACCTTTTCTAATTGAGTCTAACCCCTGTATGAGGTTTATATTCTTTTCATCAAAATTTAAACCAACAATATGTAGAGTTCGCTTATTCCATGTTACTGATATTTCTACCCCAGTAATAAATTTAATTCCATTACTTCTTGCTGCAATACGAGCCTCATTTAAACCAGCAATATCATCATGGTCTGTTAATGCCATTACGTTAACATTACATTCTTTTGCATAATTAACTAACTCAGTTGGCGTTAAAAGTCCATCGGATATAGTAGAATGGCAGTGAAGGTCGATTATAGAATTCATCATAGTTTATACATAGATTATATTGGTTATTCGCATTCGACGATAGATTAAATTAAATATAGGTTTTTATGAAATTTTTATACGATTTACTTCCAGTAATACTTTTTTTTATAAGTTATAAATTATATGGGATTTATACTGCTACAGCAGTAGCAATTGGCGCCACGTTACTTCAAATTGTGATTGTATTAATAATGAAAAAAAAGGTTGATAAAATGCTTTTGTTTAATGGCATGATAATTACCTTTCTGGGGGGGCTTACAATCCTACTTCAGGATAAAACTTTCATTATGTGGAAGCCATCTGTAATCTATTGGATATTATCTGCTGTACTAATAATATCAGACAAAGTATTCAGAAAAAACCTTATAAAACAGTCATTAAGCAGTCAAATAAGTCTACATGAAAAATACTGGTCCAGATTAAGTATCGCGACATCTGCATTCTTTATTTTTTTAGGATTTATTAATCTTTATGTAGCATTTAACTTTGATGAGAATACATGGGTGAATTTTAAGCTTTTCGGAATTACCGGACTTTTATTTGTTTACATGATCCTTGTTACCATTTTTGTCTCAAAGATATCAAAGGAATAATTTTTATGTGGTATTGCATCATCGCAACCGACTATAAGAATAGTTTAAGTCTAAGAAAAAAATATAGACCTAAGCACCTTAAAAGAATAGAAGAACTTCAAAGTCAGGGTCGACTTCTAATAGCAGGACCATTTCCTAAAATTGATTCAGTAGAGCCAGGACCTAATGGATTCACTGGTAGTTTAATTGTTGCAGAATTCAATAGCCTGCTTGATGCCACGGAATGGGCCCACAAAGATCCATTTATGCTTAATGGAGTCTATAAGAGCGTTAATGTGAAACCTTTTAAAAAAACATTGCCATAATTATAATGAAAAATATTATTAAGGATCGATTAGCATTTCTTAAACCCAGAAGACTAGATATTATAGATGAGAGTTATCTGCATAAAGGGCATGCAGGAAATACAGGTGGGGGACATTTTAATTTAATAGTTGTTAGTGAAATTTTTCAAAATAAATCCACAATGGAAAGGCATCGTATTATTTATTCAGCCCTCCAAGATCTAATTCCAGATGAAATTCACGCATTAAGTATTAAAGCTATTACTCCAAGCGAAAATAAAAAAATCTAAACTGAATTAATTTTAGCTACAGCATCATAAATAATTTTAGCATCACCATCTACTATTCCAGTTGGAACTAATGAAGGCCATAAATTAGATAAATTCTCTATTATTTCTAAAACTTTATTTTTCTTAATTTCTTCTTCTTCACTATAGGTAACTGTTTTTTTTAGAATATTTTTTGCAACAATAGTGAATCCCAGAGCGTCCTGATATTCAAATTTATTTTCTACATTTTTATTTACTATTCCAATAGCATACTCATCTGCTGCAACTGTGAGTAATGAACTCACTAGAATTATTCTTTTACTAAGTAGCTTACTTGAATCATGGACATAATCTTCATTTAAAGCCATTGCATCAGAAAGATTCTGATATTTAGATGAGATAAATGCAAAATCTTTTTCACCTTCAACCGCAGAAGCTAAATCTGCTAACTCCACTGCAAAACCTGCAGATTTTTTTGATTCAAATGTTGGGATAATATCGGAGTACAATTCACTCTTTGGGTGCTTCATATGTTTTTTTGCATTGTCAAGAAATCCATTTTTATATAACTCAATTCCTACATATAAATGGCCTCTCATTAGAGCAATTTGAGTCAAATATTCTTTATCACTTTCATATACTTTTGCTATTTTTTTAACCTCGTCATGATTATGTCCCTTATGATTATTTTCATTTGAACACCCATTAAGGATAAATATATTAAAAGCGATACAAATTGATAGTAATTTTTTCATGATGCCTTTTGTAACTTAAATTTATTAACAGACTTTTTATTCGGAAAATAGAAATTTCTCCACATACTTATTCCAAAAAATAACGAGACAAACCACAAGATAAATTCAAGCCAATTTGGATTGCTATTGTATCCAAAGAAGCCTTTAAGAAAAACTCCTACCCTACCCTTATCATGAAGTATATGTGTGTATTTATTTTTTCCATTTAAATCGAAAGAGTAAAAATTTTCATTAGCACTGTCAGGAATTTCTTTTAATGGTTTAAGGATATTCCAGGGTCGAGAAATTTCACTTTTTGACTCTATATTTAAATAATCTAAATGGTTTCCTTTAACAATAAATTCCTCCATTTCATGTGTTCCATAAGCAACCATTCCAGAGGCAAATAACACTAACATAAAAGTTGTTCCTTGAAAGAATAGCTTCAGATTTATCTTTCGACCCTGAATCACTATCCCATAGCCAATTAAAATTGCTATCACCATTCCGCTAAAGAAACCTAGGTAGGAGAAAGTTCCTGTCATAGAAAAACTACCCATTAAAAATAAAGCAGTTTCAAAACCCTCTCGCAATATGGCAAAAAATACTACAAAAAATATACCTAAACCAGCTGATGTCATTGCCTGTTTAGTTTTGGTTTCCATACCAGATTTATGACTTACATGCTTAGAAAGCCAAAAAATTACATACCATAATAAAATTGCCGTGATGTACATACTAACTCCCTCAAACAACGCATGGATTGAAGCATTGCCTATTGACTCTTTTACGCTATTCAAGGAAATTGCTACCGCAAGACTTGCAGCAACAGCAGACAACACTCCTACCCATAATTGTCTAATCTCTTTTTTTAGATTATTTTTTTCTAATAAGGTGTATATAATACCAACAATAAGGCATGCCTCCAGGCATTCTCTAAAGGTAATGATAAATTCATTCACAATATTTTATTCTTTTTGATGAAGTTTAATACCTAATTTTAAATGAGAACTATTCGTATTACAATAAAATAATAATAATTAAATTATCTATTAGATTATTTATTTAATTTTAGTTACTCAATTATCAGAACTTTGTTTATTTAAATAAAAACATCTGTAATTTTTATAAGAAAGACTGATAAAATTCATATTAATTTTAAAGCATTCAACCTATCTCATAAATTTAATGCAAAATAATAACTTCACCTGGATATATGGCTCGAAAGTTTTTTCAGAATTTCGAAAAACAGCCCTCATTAAGAAATTAAAATTAATAAACCCATCCATTAATAAAATTGAATCGTCTTACCTTCATCTAATAGAAAGTAGTGAAGTATTGAAAGCTGAAGATAATAAACGACTAGAGAAAATTTTAGCTTGTAGCTCATCATTTTCAGCTTTTAAGCATAAGAACATACTGTATATTGGCCCAAGAATAGGCACAATATCTCCGTGGAGCTCTCGCGCCTCAGATATAGCAAAGCATGCGGGTATAAATATCAGCCGTATTGAGCGTTGCTCTGCTATTTCAATTTTTTCTTCTCATAAAATAACTAACGATGAGTGGAGAGAAATTGGCGAATGTATCTATGACCGAATGACCGAATCTATTTTTCTTAATAAAAATGATATTCTTAATTTATTTTTACACCAGTTACCGCAGCCTCTTGTATCAATAAATTTCCTAGCAGAAGGGTTAGCTTCGCTTGAAAAATTTAATCTTTCTCAAGGACTTGCCCTATCCTCTGATGAACTTTCCTATCTTGCAGATTACTATAAATCTGAAAAAAGAGACCCTACTGATGCGGAGTTAATGATGTTTGCTCAAGCGAATTCAGAGCATTGCCGCCATAAAATTTTTAATGCTGATTGGATTATTGAGAATAAAGGCCAAAAACAATCACTTTTTGGAATGATACGTAACACCCACGAAAAATCACCACAAAAAACGGTAGTTGCTTATTCAGATAATTCCTCAATTATTGAAGGCTCATCTATTAACCGTTTTTATTCTAATTCAAATGGTATCTATGGTGCACATCAAGACCTTACTCACTACATAATTAAGGTTGAAACTCATAACCACCCGACTGCAATATCTCCATTTGCTGGGGCTGCAACTGGAGCTGGCGGTGAAATAAGGGATGAAGGAGCAACTGGTCGAGGATCAAAACCAAAAGCTGGTCTATGTGGATTTTCAGTATCGAACCTTCAGATACCTAACTTTATTCAGTCCTGGGAAAAAAAACTTATTGGAAAGCCTGATCGCATTGCTTCCCCTCTCCAGATTATGATTGAGGGTCCTATTGGGGCAGCATCATACAACAACGAATTCGGAAGACCTAATATTCTAGGATATTTTCGAACACTAGAAATTACTCTTGATAATAATGAAACGAAGGGCTACCACAAACCCATTATGCTTGCCGGTGGAATTGGGAATATTAATGGATCTCATACCCATAAAAAGGATCTAGCTGAAAATAATTTACTAATACAATTAGGTGGCCCAGCTATGCTAATAGGCTTAGGTGGAAGTGCGGCTTCTAGTATGGGTACAGGTAGCAACAATGAAAATCTAGATTTTGCTTCCGTACAAAGAGGTAATCCAGAAATTCAAAGACGAGCTCAAGAAGTAATCGATCGATGTTGGCAAATGGGAGATGACAATCCAATATTAAGTATTCATGATGTAGGTGCAGGGGGTTTATCAAATGCATTCCCTGAGCTAATTGATGACGGAGGGGTTGGAGCAATTTTTGATATACGGGCTATTAATAATGAAGAGCCTGGTATGACACCTAAAGAGATATGGTGTAATGAATCACAAGAAAGATATGTTTTATCTATAAGTGAAAAAGATTTAACTCTTTTTACCTCAATATGTGAAAGAGAGCGGTGTCCATTTGCTGTTGTTGGCAAAGCAACGAAAATAAAGAAATTGATAGTTAATGATTCACATCTAAATAAAGATGTTGTTAATATGAATCTTAATGTTTTACTTGGAAAGCCTCCAAGACTAACCAAGAATATAATAGCTAAAAAAATTACACAACATAAAAATACACTAATTAATAAATCTCTAAAAAATAATATTGAATCGATTCTAAAATACCCCGCTGTTGCTTCTAAGAATTTTTTAATTACTATAGGTGACCGTTCAGTAACAGGTTTAATCGCAAGAGATCAAATGGTTGGTCCATGGCAGGTTCCGCTGAGTAACGTCGCAGTTACAAAATCAGATTTTGAAGGTATATCTGGTGAATCTTTTTCAATTGGCGAAAAAGCTCCTCTAGCCCTAATTAATCCAGCTGCCTCTGCAAGAATGGCTGTCGGTGAATCGCTCATGAATATTGTAGCAAGCGCCATTAATAGCATGAGCTCAATAAAATTATCGGCTAATTGGATGGCTGCTAGCGGCAACGACGAAAACGATTTTTCCTTATTTGAAGCAGTAAAAGCAATAGGAATAGATTTATGTCCCGATCTGAATATCAGTATTCCTGTAGGAAAGGATTCAATGTCAATGCAAACACAATGGAATGACGGGGCTGAAAAAAATGTCAGCTCGCCATTATCCGTCGTTATATCAGCATTTAGTGAATGTTACGATGTTACTAAAACATTGACGCCTCAAATAACATCATCTCCTAACACATCTTTAATTTTTATTGACTTAGGAAATGGAAAGAACCGAATGGGCGGGTCCTCCATGAATCTAATAAATAAAACAGTCGGTAGCGATTCACCTGATTTAGATCAACCAGAGCAACTTAAGGCCTTCTTTGATATTATCCAAGTTCTTATTCGAAATAATAAAATTTTAGCTTACCATGATCGTTCTGATGGAGGTTTAATCACATGCCTTCTAGAAATGTCTTTTGCTGGACATACTGGCATGGATATAAATATCAACATAGATGATAATGATGTGTCTAATTTTTTGTTCAATGAAGAATTGGGTGCTGTTATCCAGGTGTCTGACAAGGAGTCAGATTTTGTTCTCCAATCCCTTCAAAAATCAATAGGGTCGGCAATATCAATAATAGGTAAACCACGTATCGATCAAAATATTATTTTAAACAACAATAAAAATACTATTTTTAATGGAGTTCGCTCTCATTTACAACAGATATGGTCAGAAACAAGCTTCAGGATTCAAGCCCTTCGAGATAATCCAAAAACAGCTTCTGAAGAATATGAAAATATTCTTGATGATTTAGATCCTGGCATCTCACCTAAAGTTAACTTTGATATTCCAACAATAAATATTAATAAACTAAAGCCAAAGATTGCAATACTCAGAGAACAAGGAATTAATGGTCATAATGAAATGGCTGCAGCATTTCATTATGCTGGCTTTGAAACGCACGATGTTCATATGTCAGATATCCTCTCTGGAAGATTGAGTCTTAATGATTTTAAAGCTATGGTTGCATGTGGTGGATTCTCTTTTGGTGATGTTCTGGGTGCAGGACAAGGATGGGCTGAATCAATTCTCTTAAACTCTAAAGCTAGAGACGAATTTGAAACTTTTTTTAACAGACAAGACACCCTCTCTCTAGGAGTATGTAATGGCTGTCAAATGATGAGTCATATCAAAGAAATTATTCCAGGCGCTGCACTTTGGCCACAATTTATTAAAAATGAATCGGAACAATTTGAAGCAAGATTTGTTTCAGTAGAGATAAAAAAGAATAATTCCCCATTTTTTATAGGTATGGAGGGAAGTATACTTCCAATAGCAGTTGCTCATGGTGAGGGGCGGGTTAATTTTATCAACAATGATGGCATTGAATCTGTTCAGGCTAATAATTTAGTGACTATGAATTATGTAAATAATCAACACAAGGGAACTTTACGCTACCCTTTCAATCCAAATGGTTCTGAACTAGGTATCACAGGATTAACCTCTACAAATGGGCGCGTATCAATCATGATGCCTCACCCAGAGAGAGTTTTTAAATCGGATCAAAATTCATGGTATCCAAAAAGTTGGAATGAATACGGTCCTTGGTATAGAATGTTCGCCAACGCGAATAAATTTTTTACTTAACAATAGGATTAAATTATGAAATATATTATTAAAAGTTTTTTTGTTTCGCTGCTTCTAGCAGTCTCGATAAATGCTTCTGCATTAACTGATCCTCAAGAAATGGAATTTACTGGGGCGGTCAACGTAGGTGATATGAAAACAGTTAAAATGTATGTTGAAACAATGAATGTTGATCTTGAACATGGTTATTTCGCTTGGACACCATTCCTCATGGCAGCAGCTAAAAGACAATTAGATGTCCTAAAGTATCTTAAAGAAAAAGGTGCAAATATTAATTACACGCATCCAGTAACTCGTTTCAATGCGCTTCATCACGCAGCATTTAATAGAGATAAAGCTATGGTGAAGTATTTAATTGATATAGGTATAGAGCAAAACAACCTTAAGGGTGATGTGACATTAATTCGTGCATTAAGTGAAGATGGTAAAGAAGATATGGCAAAATATCTTACATCCTTAGGTGTAAAGGACGAAGGCTGCAAAGAAAAGAGATGTTTTTAAATTAAATAGTCAATAATTATTTAAAACCAAAAAAAAATTTGGTTTTTTACTTATCGTAGGTATTTTTATAATTAATCTACCATAAAGGTTACATGATTGTTTAAAAGAAACTTTGTGATGTTAAGAAAAAATATTGTTATCGGACTAATTTTTTTATTAGCATTACCCGCCATGTCTGAGCAAACTTTTAGTAATTATAAACAATATAGCCTGACAAAAACTTCATATAAATTAGATAAAATTGCTCAAGGATTCAATTACCCTTGGGCTTTGACTTTTTTGGATAAAAAAAACCTTTTAATCAGTGAAAAAAATGGTGGTTTATTTAAGGTTAATATTGAAAGTGGTAAAAAAGAAAAAATTAGCCATAGCATTCAACACATAGACCATCTTAGTAGTCACCAAGGTGGTCTTTTAGATGTCTATTTTAATAATAATGATAATTTTATTTATTTTACTTACAGTCATAAATTTAAAAACATCAAAAACCTTTCTAGCTCTGCTGTAGCAAGAGGAAAGTTAGTTGGAAATAAAATAAGAGAACTAAAAGTTTTATTAATTGCAAAGCCTCCCTTGCCTCGTAAAAAACATTATGGCTCAAGAATTATTATTGAAGGTGACTTACTTTTTGCAAGCTTTGGTGAGCGTAATGAAGGAATGATTGCGCAAGACCCGTCCCAGCATCCAGGAAGTATAGTACGTATTAAGACTAACGGGGAAATACCTAAAGATAACCCAAAATTTATGGGTAAAAATGCATGGCTACCTGAAATTTATACCATTGGTGTTAGGAATCCTCAGGGAATGACAATTTCACCTCATGATGGAGAAGTTTATTTTTCAAATCATGGACCTAGAGGGGGTGACTATATAGGTAAGGCTAAACCATTAGCAAATTATGGCTGGAAGGATATTGCATGGGGTGGTACTGAATATTCTGGATTTAGTATTGGAGATACTCCATTTAAAAAAGAATATGATATGCCAGTTAAAACCTGGGTGCCTTCAATGGCAATTAGTAGTATTCAGTTCTACCAGGGTGAAGAATTTCCTGAATGGCAGGGAGATTTAATTGTATCCTCACTATATGGCCAAAGTCTTATTAGATTAGATTATGAAAATAATGTTATTGTAGGTGAAGAAATTATCTTTAGAGATAGAATTGGACGTATTCGTGATTTTGAGATTGGTGCTAAAGGCAAGATTTATATTGTTAGTGATAGTCCAAGATCTGATCTATGGAAACTAAGTAAATAAAAATAAGGGGCAAATAAATGCAAACAATTATTATTGGAATTCTGCTGGCTATATTTTCTAATATAAGTTATTCAAACGAAGTAATTTCTGGATTTAAGATGCCTGAATCAGTTGCAGAAGGTCCTGATGGATCAATTTACTTATCAGAGATTGGTGAGCGAGATAAGGACAAAGATGGAAAAATAACTAAGATTGATAAAAATGGGGTTATTTCAACTGTTGCTGAGGGGCTATATGACCCAAAAGGGATAGTCTTTTATAATAATAAGCTATATGTCACTGACCGTGATGCCGTAATTGAAGTTAATCTAGATGGCTCTTGGGGCGTTTATGCAGGAACAATGAGTTTTCCAAAGACACCTGTATTTTTAAATGATATTGATGTATCAAAAAATGGTGATTTATATGTAACTGATACGGGAGACTTTAAAACAAGTGGGTTTGTATTTCTGATTAAAAGAACCGGCAAGGTAAGTGTTCTTTTCGAGGGTAATTCTAAAATAAAAGCACCAAATGGCATCCTCCCAATACCTAATTCAAGATTATTAGTACTTGATTGGGGGGGAGATTTACTAGAGGCAAATCTAATAAATAATAAGATTAAAAAAATTGCAAGCGGCTTTGATGGCGGAGATGGTTTAGCTTACACCAATGGTGTGATCTATATAAGTAGCTGGAAAGAAGGTATTGTTTATAGCCATAAAAATGGAGCCACTAAAATTATTGATGATAATTATAAGGCTGCAGCAGATATTGCTTTGAGTCGTGACAAAAAAACTCTAATTGTTCCCGATATGAAAAGTGGGACAGTTACCCTAATTAAGATCAAATAAAACTCTTGAATTACTCTTTTCTAAGCTAAGAGTTTTAAAAAGTAGATTAGGTTTGCTATGCTTTTTTTTCTATCGCCATGTGCATGACACCATCCCCAATAACATTCTGATATCATTACACTTTAATCAACTTTATAAATTTTTTTGATGAACCTTCACGAATATCAGGCGAAAAATATACTTGTCTCCTCTAAAATAAAGGTCCCTGCTGGAAAAGTAGTAACTTCCTCACAAGAAGCTAATTCTTTTGTAAAAGCTAGCAAAGGCAGTACATTTGCAATAAAAGCTCAAATCCATGCGGGAGGCAGAGGTTTGTCTGGAGGTGTAAAAATAATCTCTTCTGCTGAGGAAGCAAGTGCTTTTGCAAGCAAATTTTTAGGTAAAAATCTTATTACATTCCAAAATGAACCACATGGACAGCCTGTTACTAGAATTTTAATAGAAGAAACTGTATCAATAAGCCAAGAGCTTTACTTTTCTATTGTTATTGATAGGCAAAGTGAAGCAGTAACAATAATATGTTCATCTGCCGGCGGTATGGAAATCGAAGAAATTTCAAAAAAAAATCCTGAGCTAATCATTACTGCAGCCTGTGAAATTAATAAGTCTCTTAGCTCAAATAATATAAAAGAGATTACACGGTTTCTAAATCTTAACGAAGTGGTTGCCCCCCAGTTTAATGATTTACTATTTTCGTCATACAACATATTTACTAATAACGATCTTTCGCTTCTGGAAATAAATCCCCTTGTCATTACTAACGATAATGAATTGATTGCTCTCGACTGTAAAATGTCAGTTGATGATAATGCTCTTTATAAGCATACAGAAATTAAAGAGCTCCATGACTGGGAACAATCTGACTCTAAAGAAAAAGAAGCTCACTTTGCTGGTTTAAATTATATTGCTCTTGATGGAAGTATTGGTTGTATGGTAAATGGTGCTGGGCTTGCAATGGCAACCATGGACCTTATTAAATTATCTGGCGGTAGCCCAGCTAATTTTTTAGATGTTGGAGGGGGAGCCACTTCTGAAACTGTTAGTAAGGCCTTAAAAATATTAATCTCAGATAGTAATGTAACGGTTGTATTAGTTAATATATTTGGAGGTATTATGCGATGCGATATTATTGCTGATGGAATTATTAGCGCAGTTAAGGAGGTAGGAATTAAAATTCCAATAGTAGTAAGACTTGAAGGAACAAATGTTGAGCTTGGAAAAGAGACGCTAAATAATAGTAAATTAAATATTATTTCAGCAGACAGTTTAACTGATGCAGCCAATAAGGCTGTTGAAATAGCTAATGGTAAATAATTAATGTCAGTTTTAATCAATAAAAATACTAAAGTCATATGCCAAGGATTCACAGGAAAGCAAGGTACATTCCACAGTGAGCAATCTATTAAATATGGCACACAAATTGTTGGTGGCGTGACTCCAGGAAAAGGTGGAAAAACTCATTTAGATCTACCTGTATTCAATAATGTAAAGGAAGCTGTCCTAAATACAAAAGCAAATGCAACAATGATATACGTCCCTCCACCTTATGCAGGTAATGCAATCATCGAGGCAAGCGAGGCTGGTATTGATTTAATTGTTTGTATTACAGAAGGTATACCAGTTCTAGAAATGTTAAATATAAAATCTATTATCAAATCAAATGGATCAAAATTAATTGGGCCTAACTGTCCAGGAATCATAACGCCAAATGAGTGCAAAATTGGCATTATGCCTGGGAATATTCACAAACCAGGATCAATAGGTATTATTTCAAGATCAGGAACATTAACATATGAGGCGGTTCAACAAACTTCAGAGATTGGCCTTGGGCAATCAACGTGTATAGGTATTGGAGGTGACCCAATTAAAGGGCTTAATTTTATTGAATGCTTAGAATTATTTGAAAATGATCCAAAGACCAATGGAATAATTATGGTTGGTGAAATTGGTGGATCCGATGAAGAACTAGCTGCTGAATATATTTCAAGAAATATTTCAAAACCTGTAGCTGCCTATATTGCCGGTAGAACTGCTCCCAAAGGTAAGCGCATGGGACACGCAGGTGCAATTATATCTGGAGGAACAGGTAAGGCTGAAGATAAAATTAAATCTCTAAAAAAAGCAGGTGTGTGGATATCAGAATCACCTGCTAATATGGGAAATACAATCCTAGAAGCCCTAAAAAGTAATGAGTAATAATAAAAAAATATTTATTTATTTAATATTCTTATCCATATTCTTTTCTTCATTTATTAAGGCAGAAGAAATCCCATATCTATTAACTGCATCCTCAAAAGGGGATGTTGAAATGGTAAAGGCAATTATTGATAGTGGAGGAAACCCTAATTCAAGAGACAAGGATAATATTACTGCATTAATGTATGCCTCACGAAAAAATCAAGTTGAGATAGTTGAATACCTAATTAGTAAAGGGGCACTTATAAATAAAACTGAAAGAGATGGTTGGACAGCCCTAATGTTTGCTGCCAAGAAAAACTTTACCAAAATAGTTTCATTACTTTTAGCGCATGGGGCGGACCCAAAAATTACTGACCCAGACGGCTGGTCCGCTTATGGACTTGCTGCAAGTTCAGGCTTTCATGAAACTATTAATCTGCTAATCCAATATGGCATTGATCCTAATACAAGAAATAATTCTGGGCTCACTGTTCTCATGCTAGCCTGTAAAAGTGGAAATCTTGAAACTATTGCAACCTTGTTGGAAAATAAAGCTGATATCAATTTAAAAGATAATTATGGTAAAACAGCTCTAATATATGCATCAATCAATGGCAATGTTGAAGCAACAAAATTTTTAATTAAGAATGATTCCCAAATTGATGACTTTGATAAAAATGAATGGACTGCTCTATCATGGGCAATACAAAAAAAACAATATGCTATCGCAAAAACTTTAATTGAACTTGGTGCAAATATAAATCATAAGGATAGTGAAGGAACCTCATTAATCCACTATGCTGTTTTTAGTGAGAATGAAAGGATTGTTGAATTACTGATAAATTCTGGAGTAGATCTTAAAATTAAAGACCAGTATGGCCTAACACCACTTGTTTACAGTCTTAAGGGAAAGAATAAAATAATTATTGATAAAATTAAGTCTGTTGGTGGTAGCTACTAAACTATATGAAAATATCTATAGCACAAATTAATAGCATCGTTGGAGATTTAGATTATAACTTTTCTCTGATAACTAAGGCTACCAAAGAAGCATTAAGCAAAAATGTATCTCTTGTAATTACACCTGAACTCAGCCTAACAGGCTATCCACCAGAGGACCTCCTTTTAAATAGTGATTTTTTATTGGGAGTTAAAGAAAAGCTACTACTCCTCGCCAAAGAAAATCCACATATAATGATTATAGTTGGGCATCCTTTATTAGAAAAAAATAAACTATTTAATGCGGCCTCAGTTTTATATAAAGGTAAAGTTTTTAAGAGTTATAAAAAACAAATATTACCTAACTATGGAGTTTTTGACGAAAAAAGATATTTTGTGCCTGGAGACATAGATTTAATTTTTAATCATAACAAACATAAGATTGGCATACTGATTTGTGAGGATATATGGGCCAAATTACCAATAAATAATCTAATTAAAAGTGATGTTGATCTTATCATATGCATAAATGCTTCCCCTTATGAAATTGATAAAAATGATTACCGAATAAAAAATATCCAAAGAAAAATTAATAATTCCAATACAAAAGTAATATATGTAAATGCAGTTGGAGGACAAGATGATCTATTGTTTGATGGTGGTTCATTTATATTAGATCCAAACCTAGGGTTAGCACTATCATTACCTCAATTTAAAACCATCAATAAAATAGTTGACCTTAAAACTCTAACTCAAAAAAATAAAAAAGATAATTTAAGTAGCGCTAATATACTTTTTAATGGCTTAGTTTTATCGCTTCAAGATTATTTACAAAAGAACTCAATAAAAAAGGTTTTTCTTGGACTTTCTGGAGGAATTGATTCTGCGGTTGTTTTATGTATTGCTGCTAAAGCATGCAAAAATAGTGATATACAGACAATAATGATGCCAACAAAATTTACATCAAGAATGAGCCTTGATGATGCTAAAAAACTGGCTAGTAATATTGGCGTAAAATACACAATAAAACGAATAGACTCATTAAATAATAAAATTAATAAAATGTTTATAAAAGACTTTTCTGGATACGAGACAGATACTACAGAAGAAAATATTCAGGCAAGAATTAGAGGGCTGCTCCTAATGGCCTATGCAAATAAATTTAAAGGCGTTGTTCTGGCAACGAGTAACAAAAGTGAAACTGCTGTTGGTTATGCTACTCTTTATGGCGATATGGTAGGTGGTTTCTCAGTATTAAAGGATGTGCCAAAAACATGGGTATATAAGTTAGCACAATATATAAATAAGAATAAAATAATTATTCCCAACAGAATTATTACCAGGGAACCTACAGCAGAATTAAAAGATAACCAGTCTGATCAGGATAGTCTTCCTAATTACGAAATACTTGATGGAATAATTGATTTATATTTAGATAAAGGTCAAAGTCCAGCCGCTATAATAAAAAAAGGTTACTCAGCCCTTCAGGTAAAAAAAGTTGTAAAATTAATTCATGCTAACGAATTTAAAAGGCGTCAGTCAGCACCAGGTCCTAAAGTAACAAATAAAGCATTTGGTAAAGAAAGGCGGTATCCTATAACTAATAATTTCAGAATATTAACTAAAGGGAAATCATAATGAAAAAAATAGAAGCTATAATTAAGCCCTTCAAACTCGATGAGGTTCGTGAGGCACTCTCAGAAATTGGAGTAATGGGTATGACAGCAACTGAAGTAAAAGGCTTTGGTAGACAAAAAGGTCATACAGAGCTTTATCGTGGGGCAGAATACATTGTTGACTTCCTTCCAAAAGTAAAATTAGATCTTTTAGTATCCGATAAAATGGCTGATAAAGTTGTTGATACAATAGTTAAAATAGCTCACACCGGTAAAATTGGTGATGGTAAAATTTTTATACTAAATGTTGAAGATGCTGTGAGAATTAGAACTGGGGAGCGAGGAGACAAAGCGATCTAAATTTGGTTTGCCATAAATTTATTTATTGTGGCTAAATCATCTAATGTATCAACTCCTTTTATATGATTACCATGGTATTCAAAAACCTTAATTTTTAAATTATTATCTATCGCTCTTAACTGCTCTAATTTTTCAGTAGCCTCATGTTTTGACTCAGGAAAATTACAAAATGACCTTAACAATTTTGGGGTGTAGCCGTAAAGACCTATATGATGAAAAGCAATATTAGGATCCCAAAAATCACTTTCGTTATTCATAAAGTATGGGATCTTTGAGCGGCTAAAGTATATTGCAAAATTATCTTTTCCAAGAATAACCTTTACGTTATTTGGGTTAGCATAATCATCGTAGTTTTTAAATTTTGACGCAGCTGTTGCATAATTTAATTCTTCCTTAATCATACCCTCATATAATAATTTAATTAAATTGGGATCTATTAATGGCTCGTCACCTTGAACATTTACAATTAATTCATTATCAGACCATTTCTTAGAATCTACAACCTCAAGTACACGATCTGTTCCAGAGACATGTGAATCACGAGTCAATAAAGCTTCGAAATCATAATTGGATACTACATCAATAATTTTTTTATCATCAGTAGCTATAACAACTTCATCAGCGCCACTCATTTTTGCTTTTCTGGCAACATGAATTACCATAGGAATCCCACCAATCTCGATTAACGGCTTACCTGGAAGCCGAGTGCTATTATAACGAGCAGGGATTACTACCTTAAAAGCCATCTATTTCTTATCCTCCATCACTCTCGCCTCACTTTCTAAAAGTATAGGTATATTATCTTTGATTGGGTATGCTAACTTCGCTGATTTTGAAATTAACTCATTATTCTTTTTATCATAAACTAATGGCCCTTTTGTTACTGGACAAACAAGGATATTTAGTAGTTTTTTATCCATAACTTTATAGTCCTATTTTATTTCTTATATCAACGAATAATCTTGTATCAACCATTGCTTTAATAGGGAGATACCATATGTTTTTATTTTTTAAATGTAGGCATCTTACTGCATCTTTCTCAGTCATAATTATAATTTTATTTCCACACTTCCTAAAATCTTCATCCGAAAAATTATGATGATCATCGAATATTAACCTATCAAACGTCAAACCAAAATTTTTTAATAGTGAAAAAAATCTTTCTGGATTCCCAATACCCGTATACGCATATAACTGCTTGTTTTTTATTGAATTGATTTTTAAATATTTATTTTCAAAAACTGATTGAATTTGATCGATTGCACTATAGTACATACTAAATGCATTTTTACTAGTTGATTTTTCACCATTAATTATCATTGCATCAATACTATTTAATCTTTTAATAGGCTCTCGAAGTGGTCCAGATGGTAATAAATGATTATTCCCAAATCCTCGAGCCTTATCAACAACAACAATCTCATAATCTCTAGCTAACTCTGTATGCTGAAGACCATCATCCGATAGAATGACATCAATATCAGGATAATGGGTAAGTAATAACTCAGCAGTAGGAAACCTTTTTTTTCCAACAAATACAGGAATTCCGAGGTTTCTTTTTAGCATAAACGGTTCATCACCAACATCAAGAAAATTTGAATGGTCTGTAACTTCCCTTGCATGTGTATTTGAAGACTTATAGCCCCTTGAAATAATTCCTGGATTAATACCAATAGATAAAAAATGAGACGCAATTGCAATCAAAAGCGGGGTCTTACCCGTACCTCCAACTGTAATATTTCCTATTATAATGACAGGAACTGAAACTTTTTTTATATCTAAAAGACCAGAAGAATATAGAAACTTTCTAATATATATAATTATTAGATATAAATAACTAAGGGGAATTAATAGCTTAATCCATGTTGGCCTTACATAAAACTGTTGATTGAATTTCTCATGAAGAGACATTATTTAATCAAACCCCTTCTTATATAACTTTGTATAATATTTATTCGCTTTTATTAAAGCTTTATGGGAGCCCTCTTCTACAATTACTCCATTACTTATAACGATAATTCTATCTGCATTTAAGACGGTACTAAGACGATGAGCAATAACAAGAGAAGTTCTACCTTTTGTTAATAAATCTATAGCATTCTGAACATATTTTTCAGACTCTGAATCCAAAGCAGACGTTGCTTCATCTAAAAGTAGAATTGGTGCATCCTTTAAAATTGCTCTAGCTATTGCAATTCTTTGTTTCTGCCCGCCTGACAATTTAACGCCCCTATCACCAATAATATGGTCGAATTTATTTGGTAGTTTATCGATAAACTCTAATGCATTCGCTGCTTCAGCAGCTTTAATAATCTGCGACTTATTTTTATGCCTACTACCATACGCAATATTATTGTATACAGTATCATTAAAGAGAATGGTGTCCTGACTTACTAATGAAATTTTTTCTCTTAAATTTGAAAGTTTTATTTCTGATATATTTTTATTGTCAATCAATATTTGACCGGCATTGAGGTCATAAAATTTTGGTATTAAATTGATTAATGTACTTTTTCCCCCGCCAGACATTCCAACTAACGCAATCTTATCCCCAGAATTTATTGTTAAATTTATATCTTTTAAGACGTCTTTTGTAGTTTGAGAGTAATTAAACGATACATTTTTAAATTCGATTTTTCCTAAAACTCTCCCTAATTTTTTTCTTCCATGATCTATTTCTTTGGATTCATCAATTACTGAAAAAATACTTATTGCAGCAGCGAACCCAATCTGAATTTGTTCATTAATTGCAGTAAGTTTTTTTATAGGAGAAATTAGCATTAATAATGCGCCAATAAATGCCGCAAATTCACCGGCACTGAAATGACCAACTGAATAATAGACAACTAAAGCTAATGCTAATGCAGACAATATCTCAATAACAAAGCTATTAATCCCAGACAATCTAGCCAACTTCGTATGCATTTTTCGATTGCGAATATTTATTTTTGAGAATCGAGATAATTCAAATTTTTCAGCCCCAAATATTTTTACAATTCTTTGTGCTGATACTGCTTCCTGAGAGACTCGAGTCATATCACCCATTGAAACCTGAACCTCAGTCCCTGCTCTTCTTAATTTTGGTGAAACAAGTTTTAGATAAAATCCCATGATTGGAGCCATTACAAGAAATATAAGCGTCAATAGCCAATCTAAATAAATCATATAGCTAAGGATAGCAATTACAGTGAAGATGTCTCTTACAGCATCAAGTGCAACTTTTGTGACTATAGTTGACAACTGTTCAGTTTCATAGGTAAGTTTTGATACTATATTTCCAGCTGCCTGTGAATCAAAAAATTTGACGGGTAGTAACATTAATTTTTTAAATATATCGTATCGCATATCTTCAACAATTTTCCTTGAGACCCATCTCATTGAATAGCTTGCAAGGAACCCAGATAATGCTCTAATTGACATAAGAGCTATTAATGCTAGTGGAAGAAAGATAGAGGCTTCCGCAGACTGCTGGACTAGTCCATCGTCAGTAATTTTTTTAATTAACGCTAAAAATCCAGTGTTAGTTCCAGCAAGAACTAACAGAAAAGTAATACTAAGAATTAGGGCCCATTTATATCTAAAGGTATATTTTAGTAGCCTTAAATAGATCTTCTTAAATGAATTTGGATTAGTTTTTGTCGTATTTTTCGACATAGATATTTTTAATAGTACTTGAAATATTAATTTACCTTAGTAGAAAAGGTAATTTTGGTTAGTCCTACCCTTCTAGACGCTTCCATAACATTTACAACTGATTGGTGATTTGTCATAGCATCAGCATTGATAATAACTGGCATTTTGTCTTGATTATTTCTTGATACTTCCATCAACTTACTTTGTATAGCTTCAATTGAATTATCAGATAGTACGTCTTCATTAATAGTATATTTTCCATCTTCTGTTATTGAGACATTGATGGGAACATTTTTATTTTCAACAGGATTAGCTTCGGCAACTGGTAGATTTATCTTTAGCTCGCTAAATTTAGAAAACGTAGTGCTTACAACTAAAAAAATAATTATTACCAACAATACATCAATAAGTGGAATAAAGTTTAGCTCTGGCTGGTCTTGTTGAAGTTTTTTTCTAAAGTTCATAATTATTTAATTAAGAATTTCCCTGTAAAGTCTCTATTAAGTCTAATGCAAGCATTTCCATTTCATTAATAAAATGATCAACCTTTGACCGAAAGAAACGATAGGCAATCATTGCTGGGACTGCGACAACAATGCCACCAGCTGTGTTGTAAAGTGCGATCGAGATCCCCCTCGCAAATACAGCTACATCATGACCGCTACTAGTAAATGAACTAAATAACTCAACCATACCTATAATTGTCCCAAATAAGCCTAATAAAGGAGCTACTGTTGATATTGTTCCTAACACCCCTAGATATTTTTCTAAACGATAACTAACTGATTCGCCAGTTTGCTCAACAGCAATTTTAATAACATTAGAAGGTTTGCCCTGGTTTTTTAATACTGTTGCATAAATCTCACCTAACATCGAATGCTGTTGAAGTGATTGAATTTCATCTTTCTTAATATTGCCTTTAACAATCATTTTTTGAACATCATCTATTAACGTTCCTGGGATAATAAAACCCTCTCTCAATGACCATGCTCGCTCAATGACGATAGCAAAACCTACAATTGACGTTATAATTAATGGCCATATTGGCCAGCCTGCTGCTTCAATAATTTCCCACACGATGCTTTTACCTCCAAGTTTAAATGTTCAAGGAAAAGTATACTACCTTGTATGAATTTTTCCTTCTGTTAACTGATAGATTTTACCCATTTTTTTTGCTAATTTATTATCATGTGTAACTAAAATTATTGCAGTTTTTATTTCTTTTGTTATCTCAAGAAACATATCGAATACTAGTTCTGCATTTTTATAATCTAAATTACCTGTCGGCTCATCTGCTAAAATTATATCTGGTTTAGTAATAATTGCTCTAGCAATTGCAATTCTTTGCCTCTCTCCTCCAGAAAGCTCATGAGGCATATGATTTACTCTATTTTCAAGTCCCAATATATTAAGCAATTTTCGGCCTTGATTTAAATTAGCTAATAGATCATCTCTCCTTATTACAAGCGGCATAATAACATTTTCAATAGCAGAAAAATCTGGGAGAAGATGATGGAACTGGTAAATAAAACCAAAGTGTTTATTACGAATAGAAGAAATTTTATTTTGGCTAAGTTTATTTATAGGGTCATTCCATAACTCAATTGTTCCATGATCTGGCTTTTCTAAGCCGGCCATCAGGTGAAGAAGAGTACTTTTACCCGAACCAGAAACCCCAGTAATTGCTATATTCTCACCTGCTGAAATTAAAAAATTAATTTTATCCAGTACAGGAGCTTCTAAACCTTTAAATGATTTTGAGACATCTGTAAGTTTCAGTAGGGATATTTTACTCATATTTTAATGCAGTTGCTGGATCAATTTTGGTTGCTTTTATACTCGGATAAATTGTAGCGAAAAACGATAAAAGTATCCCCATAATTCCAATTGATAAGATGTCTTTTAATATCAACTTTGAGGGAAGCTCAGAAAGATAATATACATCTGGAGGTAAAACTTGAACGCCAAATAACCTTTCAATAAAGGGAACGATTGTACTTATATTAATTGAAATAATTACCCCGAATAAAATTCCTAAAAAAGTGCCAATTAATCCTATCATTAACCCCTGTGACATAAAAATTATTAAAATACTTTTCTGGGAGGCCCCTAAAGTTCTTAAAATTGCAATATCAGATTTTTTTTCTGTTACTCCCATAACAAGTGTTGATACTATATTGAAAGACGCTACTGCAATAATTAATGTCAATATAATAAACATAACTCTCTTCTCCATCTGAATTGCAGCAAATAAATTAGAGTGTTGCTTTGTCCAATCAGAAATAAAATAACTACTATCTTGATTTATCAATTTATCTATATTTCTAGTAGTTGATTGCGTTCTATCTAAATCTTCTAACTTAACCCGGACTCCTGATACATTTTTATCAAGCTGAAAAAAATTCTGCGCATCATTTAGATGAATCAAAACAAGGCTAGCGTCATATTCATACATTCCTATATCAAAAATACCAGAAACCCTAAATTGTTTTAATCTAGGAAGCATTCCTAATGGAGAATAATTAGCCTGAGAAGAAATTATCGATATTTTATCTCCAATATCTAATCCAAAATATCTTGCTATGCCTGATCCAATTAGTATATTAAATCTTCCTGGGTCTAATTTAAAAGAACCTTTAGTTATTTTGTTCTGAAGATCACTTACACCTAATTCAATATCAGGTGATATACCTCTTACAATTACTCCTCTATTAAATCTTCCCATCGCAACCATAGCTTGATTTTGAGTGAATGGGGCTGAAGCAACGACATTTTTTGATCCCTTTATCGATTCGCTTATTTTTTTCCAATCACTTATCGTAAACTTAGTGCTAGTAATTTCAATGTCGGAGGAAACACTAATAATTCGTGATTTAAGTTCTGATTGAAATCCATTCATAACAGAAAGCACTACAATTAAAGCCATTACTCCAAGCGTTATTCCAAGAACACTGGTCAATGATATGAATGATATAAAATTATTTTTATTTCTTAAGCTGGTATATCGAGATGCCACCCATAATTCATAGAAATTTCTCTTGAGAAGGTTTTTTATCTGCATTATTTAATTAGGATTGAAGTTATTCATTCTGCTAGAATTATGGCATGTTTACTGGAATTATTGAATCAATTGGAAAAATCGAGTCCTTAGATAATAATGGGGGCGATATTAAAGCGTCTATAAATTATGACAATAATAAATTAAAAAATTTAGAACTTGGAGAGAGTGTTTCAGTTAATGGGATTTGTCTTACTCTAGTAAGCTTTAATGATATAAATCTTACATTTGATATTTCAAATGAATCATTAGGCAAAATTAATCCTTTTAAAATTAAGGACTATGTTAACTTAGAGACATCATTAAAATTCAACGGAAAAATATCTGGACATTTTGTATTTGGTCATGTGGATGGTGTTGCAGAGCTAATTGATATCAAACAAAAAGATGGTTGCGAAGTATGGGCAATAAAAGCTCCAAGTTCACTATCAAAATACATAGCAAAAAAGGGCTCAATTTCAATTAATGGGGTAAGCCTCACAGTTAACGAAATCAAAAACGGCATATTAAAAATCAATCTTATTCCGTTCACATTAGAACATACGTCATTTAAATTTAATAAAATTAATGATTTGTTAAATATTGAGGTGGATATGCTTGCACGATATGTAGAAACTATTCTGGCTAAAAATTAAAATGCATACAACCAAAGAAATAATAAAAGATCTACAAAATGGCAAGATGGTAATTTTAGTAGACGACGAAGATAGAGAAAATGAAGGTGACCTAGTGGTTGCAGCCGATTTTATTTCATCAGATCATATAAATTTTATGGCAAAGCATGGAAGAGGACTAATATGCCTCACACTTACTGAAGAGAAATGTAACCAGCTTAAGTTACCTTTAATGGTCAAAGATAACGAAGGCAAACTCGGTACTAATTTTACTGTTTCAATTGACGCTGCCAAGGGAATAAGTACTGGAATTTCTGCTGCTGATAGGGCTAATACAATTAAGGCGGCAATTGATATAAACGCAGACCACACCAGTATAACTAGACCAGGGCATATATTTCCGTTGCTTGCTCATCCCGGGGGCGTTCTCTACCGAGCTGGTCATACTGAAGCTGGTTGCGATCTTGCAGGGCTTTCAGGTCTTCAGCCAGCCTCTGTAATTTGTGAGATACTTAACGATGATGGCAATATGGCTCGCTTACCAGATTTAATAAAATTCTCTGCTAAACATAAAATAAAAATAGGAACAATTGCAGATTTAATTGAATTTAGGAGTAAATCTGAAAAGCTTATAAAGAAAATTAGTGAGAAGCCAATAGAAACTGATTATGGACAAATGCGACTTATTGCTTATTCAGACTTACTCTCACAAAATACACATATTGCTCTCGTAAAAGGTCAGATAATAAAAGAAGATGAAGTTCTCGTTAGAGTTCATGCACCTCTTACTATATTTGATTTTATTGAAAAAGATAATAACCATTCCTGGCCTCCTCTAAAAGCATTAGAACTAATTAATAATGAAGAAAGAGGAGTAATTATTTTTCTTAACTATCATGAGTCACAATCTGAAATTACAAATCTCTTGCATGAAGATATTCCTAGAATTAACAACAAGAATGATTTGAGAAATTATGGAATTGGCTCACAAATACTAGTAGATATTGGAGTGTCTAAAATGAGGTTACTCGCCTCACCAAGAAAAATGCCGAGCATGACAGGATATGGCCTTCAAGTGATTGAATTTATTGAAAATAAATAATTAGATATTAAAATTATGTTACTATCTTTTGATTGGAAATTAATACTAAAAATTTAGTTGTTACTTACATTAAACGAGCTGTTATTTTTCTTATTTATTGTGTACATATAAAATAATATGAGCATAAAACCAATTACAAATTCAAGTAGTAAAAGTAATATTCTCTCATTAGACTTTGGTGAAACAAAAATAGGTTTTGCTATAGGTAATAACATTACAAAAACAACGCACCCATTAAAAGCTATTATTTCATCTAAAAAGACTGAGCGCTTTAAAGCAATAGAGGAACTAATAAATGAATGGTCTCCAGGTCTAATTGTTATTGGCTTACCCCTTAATGAGAATGGAACTGAAAGCAGACTCACATTACTTGTAAAGAAATTTTCCAAAAAAATTATTAATAAATTTAGTATTCCAACAGTACTTGTTGATGAAAGGTATACTTCAGTTGAAGCCGAATCATTATTAATTGCCTCAAATGGAAAATATAAAAATAAAAATGGAGTGATTGATCAAGTTGCAGCTCAAATTATTTTAGAATCATATTTTGAAAGAGATTTAAATGTCGCTCCCTGAACCAATAAACCTTATAAATCAACTTTATGATGAAATCATAAAGGATATTGATAATGATACTTGTTTGATTGGTATACCCAATGGGGGTCATTTGATACTAAATGAATTAAAGAAAAAAATTAAACTTAATATAAATTATGGATTAATAGATTGTTCTTTCTATAGAGACGATCTTGATACATCAGGCTTAAAGGTCAGAGAAAAAACTACGTCAATAAATTTTAATGTGGATGACAAAAAAATTATTCTAATTGATGATGTCTTTTATACAGGAAGAACAATTCGCGCGGCAATGAATGAACTATTTGATTTTGGTCGGCCAAAAGAAATTAAATTATTTGTTCTAATTGATAGGGAAATGAATGAACTACCAATTACGCCAGATTTTGCATCATGCAAAATTAACATTCCCTATCAGAACTACATTGATTTAACACATAAGGATGGAAAATTAATTTTTAGGTCCAGAAACATTTAATGTCAAATATTAAAATAAAAACAGAAATTAATTTTCAGCATCTACTTTCTATCGAAGGCATGAGCAAAGAATTAATTACTAAAATTTTTGATATCGCAGAAACATTTCTTAAAATAGGAAAGCATGATGTAAAAAAAGTACCTTTACTTAGAGGAAAGACTGTATGTAATCTTTTCTTTGAAAATAGCACCAGAACAAGAACAACATTTGAAATTGCAGCAAAAAGATTATCCGCAGACGTTTTAAACCTAGACATATCATCATCATCTCAGTCTAAGGGTGAGTCAATTATAGATACCGTTAACAACCTTATAGCTATGAGTGGAAATATATTTGTTATAAGGCATCCAGAATCTGGAATGCCAAAATTTATTGCTAGCAATATAAATAAAGACGTACATATAATTAATGCTGGGGATGGAAATCATTCACATCCGACACAAGGACTTCTCGATGCCTTCACAATAAGAAAATATAAGAAAAGTTTTAATGGACTAAAAATAGCAATTGTCGGTGATATCAAACACTCAAGAGTTGCCAGATCTGAAATGCACGCACTGTCAATATTAGGGGCATCTGAAATTAGATTAGTTGGCCCAAAAATATTTATGCCAGATGATGTTGACCCAACTAAATTCCAGGAATTTAATGAAATGAAGGCAGGTATCAGCGATGTAGATGTAATAATGATGCTACGCATTCAAAAAGAGAGAATGCAACAAGAAATTATTCCTTCAGAAAAAAAATATTTTGAGTCCTTTGGACTAACAACAGAACTGATGAAATATGCAAAAAAAGATGCAATTGTAATGCATCCAGGTCCAATTAACAGGGGAGTAGAGATACAATCACAAGTTGCAGATTCATCCCAGTCAGTTATATTGGCACAGGTAACATTTGGTATAGCAATCAGGATGGCAGTCATGACAATGCTTATTGATAAAAATATATGATAAAAAATTATTTTTAGATATATAATTCATTAACTTGTAAAAAATACTTCTAAACCATACCGGGAGGGATATATGTTAGAGAAATTCTTTAATGCTTTATTTGGAAAAGATGTAACACCTAAATTAACAAAAGCTAAGAAAAAACCAGTGGCTAAGAAAAAACCAGTGGCTAAGAAAAAACCAGTGGCTAAGAAAAAACCAGTGGCTAAGAAAAAACCAGTGGCTAAGAAAAAACCAGTGGCTAAGAAAAAACCAGTGG